>VTLG01013104.1_pt1 | contig 25026 bp, 34 predicted proteins | sample 4694571 | NCBI WGS metagenome assembly VTLG01 (sample SAMN12604809, study PRJNA352737) | marine metagenome | biome: ENVO:00000447; feature: ENVO:00000209|ENVO:00000569|ENVO:01000036; material: ENVO:00002151; isolation source: viral sequences binned using virsorter ...
CGGAAGTCAGTGGTCTATTGATCCTGATTCTGAAGAAGAATGGACAGACGGTAGAGGAACAATTTCTCCTAGAGCCTAAACATAAAAAAGCCCCTCAAATGAGGGGTCTTTTCTTTCCAATGCAGACCCTACGGTGGGTCTTTTTTTATGGTAGCAACTCCCAAACCCTTAAAGCTTAAGTTAAGTGGAGCCTTGCCAACTAGAGCAAGGGACAGACTTAGTTGCAGCCGCCACCGATTAAATCGGACTATTACTGAAGTTACCCCGTAGGACTTACGGGCCACCTTCTTGCGGTAAAGACATTATAGCCCTATTAGTTGTTTAAGCCAGTGTTTTTTTTTTTACGGGTGTAGCACAAGCCAGCTTGGCTTTTAGAACATGGATCTCCTGCAGACAACCCGCAATAAATCGACATTGATCATGGGTTTGCCTTGTCATGGCTTCGGCGTATCTTTTTACATACTCAATATCTTTTGAAGCGTTAATGGCGCGGATCTCTGTTTCCATGCTTAGTTCGTCTTCTAGTGTCGGAGTCAAATGATCAGCCAACTCCATCAACATCTCGAACTCAGGAGGAACTTGTGACATGTTTTTTCTTTATGTCTAGCAAACATTGTTGCCAATTTCCATGCCTGGTTTGTTGCCGTCTTAGCTCTTGGCAGTGAGAACAGTTACATTCCTTCTTCAAGCTCGGCTGCTTTCTCTGCAAGTCCTGTATAGATGCCGTGGTAAGGGTTAGGTGATCCATCAGGCAAAGTCTTATGGTGTCTACCGTCTAAAATATATAGCCTCTCCATTCTGAGTACTCTTTGTTCATCTTCTTTTCGCCATTCAGGCTTATACATGATCATTGAAGTTTTGTTGTCTCGTTCGGGAATAGTCTAGCTTCTATAAACGCCACAGCCTCATCATCTATCTTATTTGTTGATTGTTTCGCGGCTGCTTTCAGGATGGACAGCACAAACTTTTTTCCTTGATCTGAATTTAAAAATCCGTACAAGATCGGTTTAAAAACTTTGAGTAGCTTTTTCATAAGAAAGGATTAAAGTATTTCTGTAATTTACTAATGATGCAAGTAAGTTATTAAACGCTGTGGGAAGCGGATTGTTCACACCCCTGACGGTTAGAGGCGTTGGGGGTTTTTATTTGTTCCCAATACTTTACAAGTGTTTCCAGCTCTTTAATCCTGGCCTTAGCCCTTACTATCTGTTCCTCCATCCTTGGGGATCTCTCTTGGTTACTTCCAATCTAGCAACATCCTTCTCGATGGCCGATAGGCGGTGAAATATCTCTCTAAAATTACCTTGTGAACGGTTTGAACGGTTGCTCAGAACCATCAACAACGCAGACATGGCAGCCCCTATCAGTGCTGCGAGTAGTTCTTGAGGCATATCGGACTATTCTTGTGTAGTCTTAGATTATCTTTACCTCTGTCTTCATGGAAGAACAAGAAGATCAACAAAAAGAAGGTCAGTCGAGAATTGGAACACTAGTCCAACTGATCGTCTTAGCTTGGTCACTTGGAGTAATTTCAATGAGTTATTTTGGAAATACAGTTAAACAAATTGATACAACTTTCGCGGCAGGCTTACTTTCGGGCGTGTTGTCCAGCTTCAATATCACCGTAAAGAAACCAGGCAATAATAAGAAGACAGAAAAAACAGATCCTATTACAGGTAAAAAAGTTGACCCTGTTACAGGCAAATTAAAATCATGAAGAAACTTTTCTTGCTGCTATTCCTAGCAGCCCCTTCTGCTTACGCAGATATGACACATAACATCACAACTTCAACTCAGTTGACAGTTAATGGAGCCTATACAGATTCAAACCGTATAGGCAGTACTTATGCAGTCTCAGGTTCCAATATTAAAGTTGCTACTGATGCTCATTTCGGAAAGTTAACTGCTGGTACTGCTACTACAGCAGCAACACTTGATGTTGGAGCGTATGACGTGAATACTTCTGGGTCGGCTTTCTCCTTCTCAGAAAGTTGGACTCAAGGTGATGCTACAAATCCAATAGGATCAGGAGTTGATGTGACTTCAGGTGTGGTGGCAGACATGCCAGCGTACGGTGAAGTTTTAACGATGTCGGGCGGTGTGGCAGGTTCACTCGCAGGGACCATTAATTCTGCGGGAGTTGTGACTCTTACGGCTGGAGGGGCGAACACTTCTGCGGTGGGTTCAGTAGTAACGAGTCTGACGGTGAAGTAATGCACGTTCCTCTTATTGTTGCTGCTATTGCTGTCGTTATCCTTGTTGGGTTTAATTTTTTAATGTGGAAGCACTACATGGATATACATAGATAATGAAAAGCCTTTTATCATTATTTTTATTCTTTTTTACACCTTCTTATGCTGTCCCCGTCGTACCAAACTTCTCGTCTGGAACCATGTCAGCCGTTACACGGACCACACAAAACATCACTGAAACTATTGTTTCTACTGATTACAACACTGGGCATACTTATACGATCAATGGAACGAATCTTTCTATTGACGGCTCAACTCTTTCACCTCCACCAACAACGATCAATGAAACAATAAATGGAACGAGTTATACATGGACAGGAGCAGATTTAAACCAGAAGCCAAACGTCACGATTGCAAATCCAGGTCAGGCGTTTCAATACGCAGAAAGTTACATTGGCCCTGGTCTTCAGAACGTAACAACAATCAACCGCACAACAGTACTAGAAAGTACAACAGAAACTACTTCAGTCTTCTCGCAATAATATTATTTAGTGGATCAAATGCGTTAGCCAATACTTCACAAACTGCGGCTCCAGTAGCAAATACAAGTGCATCGCTAACTAACATGGCGATCCAGACATTACAAGGAAATCTTATACAAAACCAATACGGAGGTGGAGTTGTTTGTCAGGGGCCAATGTTGACATTTTCTCCCTTTATTACTGACTCACATTCGTTTCAAAAACCTAGAGAATATTGGTACGACTCCCCAGTCTACAGCGACGAAGGAGACATCTTATATCATCAAAGAACAAGGACAGGACACAAGGATAATTTCTCACTTAATGTCGGAGCAAGTTTAACTTTTTCAATGCCCTTAGATAAGAGATTTCAAGAGCGTTGTTTGAAAAATGCAAAACTACAAGGAGATCATCAACAACAACTAATTGATAATAAAAAGTTAGATTGGCACATCGCAAGATTGAGAGAATGTGGTCGCCTACGTCTAGAAGGAATTGAGTTTGCTAAAGATTCTCCTTACTATCATCTCTGTGAAGATGTTGTTGTTAAACCTAAGATGGGTCAAGTCTTACCACATAGACATCTTATATCTCAACCTGACTCTAAATAATTAACCCCTACAACGTTTAGATGTAGGGGTAAATAGCCGTCATTTGGTTTCCCTTATGACCTTCAGAGACTGTGCAGACGGTTACTAAGCCCGAAGCCCATCTCAGCATGTATTTATTTTACCTTGTTTTTCAATGGTGGTAAACCCCTCTTCTCCCGATAAGAATTAGTCCTTTTTTCTGATAAGTTTGGTCGCTTTACTTTTTTGCCTAATATCTTTTTCACTCTATTCACTATCTGTTTAATGATTGGCTTGACTGCCTTCAACATTATGGGTGTAGAAAGTGCTGCTGTAGTGGCTACGAGCGTTATCGATCCAGTCTTTACTACTTGAGGCACTGTTGGTATAGCATCAATTATCTGTTGTTGGACATTTAATTTTTTATATCTAGTTACACAACGGTTTCCTACCAATTCATACTTAATAATCTGTTTAGTACCTTCTTCTACTTTTGTTCCAATCTCAGGCGCACCATCGGGAGGACACGCTTCTGGCGTTGCTTCTGGTACTTCTGCTGCTGGAGGGGTTTCTGGCTCTTCGTATCTTTGAGGCTCTTCTTCTTTTATAGGTACGAGCTTGTGAGGCTCGTAATTCATAGGCTCATAACTTGGTGTCTGTGCAGGACACAGAATCATATTTCCATCTGGATCGTTATCTAATAAAGCATCATTTTCATTACCTCGCCTTGCTTTAACACAAGGCATTTCAATTACTGGGAATCCTATCGGTACATTGATTGGTACGTTCGGAGGATTAACAACAGGTGCTTGTATTAAATATGTTTTGACTTCAATCGAAGGAATTTCAATTTTAGGAATCAATTTCTATCTCTATAAGCCCTCGTCTTACATGCACTAGAACAATAAATTTTACGTTGCTCTTTTGTAAAAAATCTTTCACCACAATGCGGACAGCTTTTAAGCATACTGCCCATTTCACCTACTCTTTTATAGATCCCATTATTAGCAATAATAAATTCGTCGAAATCTTTAATCATTCATACTTGGATTTGGCTAAGACAACAGCAGCGTCCTGATCAGTGAAATTTTCAGTAGTCCATATAGAAGTTGTACCATCTTCTTTCTTATACGCTTTTATGATTTCTAAATGTCTTGCGTTCCTTGACAATCCTTCTTTATCCTCATCCGTAATCACTTCTTGAGCACAAACATTATTTATGAAAGTGACGCTATCACCTGCATTAGTGAAGATTTTAGCTACCTGTTCAGTTGTTCTTTCAGCCATTGTTTAAGAAGGTTTTGTGGGCCAAGTGATATTCCAAGGATCTTGATTCGTAATGTCCCGAAGATTTTGACGATAGGTTTTCCAATCATCGCTAAGGGTTAAATCACTAGATGCTCGCCAATCTGTCTCTCTTAATTTTTCATTTCTCTCAAGTCTTACCTTTTCTAATTGCTGATTATCTACTGCTGTCTTTTCATCAGTTGTTAAACTTACAACCTCGTACTCCTTAACAAAATCACCATCTATAAAAGGGGTAACAGCGTTAAGCTTTTGTGTCTCCTGGTTATAAGTTACATCAGCAACTTTCTTACAGTTGTTTTCACTTAAAAAACTATCAGTAGGGCCAAAACGAGTAAACGATGTGTTAGGGAATAAGGCTGTATGTTGCCCTACCTGCTTAACTGTTGATCCATCAATAATTGCTATTTTCATGATTTAAGTTGTGTAATCTAATTTTAACGCTTGAATGTGATATGCGTCTGTATAACCAATAGTCCCACTATTTATAGACCAATTGTTACTGAAATCTGTCCACTGACTATAAGTAGATGAACTGCTTTTTACATAAGGGTACTGAGCAGTACTAAGTGAACTTGCAGCGTTATCATAAGCACTAGCATCACTATCACTACGATACATACCACCACATATAAAATCTCTATATTTCATGAAGCACTTGCCACTACTAGTTGTATAACCAGAAGCCGTCTGTTTTGTAGCTATTTCAATCACTATGTCATTTGTCCCATTCCATTGAAAATAACTAGAAGGAGTAATGCTTGTATCATTCCCCCCTCCTGCACTTACCTCAATTAATTCTCCTATCTTCCCACTAGCGAAATTCATATTGCTAGAACCAGAAATACTTACTAATGGAGGAAACTCAGTTGTAGCATTGTCTTGATAAAGCACTGTCGCTGTCTCTCCAGACAAGACATCATATTCACGAGTACTGTCATCAGGATCACGGTGATACATGCTCCACCTAACACCTCTTGGAATATTCCCAGTAGGAGCAATATTTCCCCAGATATATTGTGAGAACTTATTAAATTTTGCGCCTGAAGGTACTGATGCCGCAGTTAACTCAGCAGCTAATATAACATCTTGTTTTTTATGCGCTCTATAATATGAGTTGAAAAAAGTTTGGAAATTACCAGCTTGAAGAGTCCAAGTTATATCCTCTGTAATTGTCGGATCAGTAGTATGAGAAACACCTAAAAATTTTTGACTAGTATTGTAATCTGTGTCTGTTAAAACTGGGTAAAGCTTAGAAGTACTTGAACCGCCATAGAATCCTCTTTCAAAGCTACCACCACTAGAAGGAACTCCACTTGCTCTTAAAAAATGATTCCTCATGCAGATACTCCAACTAAAGCACCGTAAAGATCACTTCCAACTTTCCACAGTTCAATACATGTATAACCACTTGTCGCCAATGTAGGTGCTGATCCTGCCGAGCTTGCTCCTAACCATTTGATAGTAGGCCAAGTAATGCTGTAAGAGCTGCCATCATTCACCATTAAAAGCATACTTTGTCCAGCAGTTAAAGAATCTGTTGCTGTCCTATTAGCTCCTAATGTCCAAGTTTGTACAGTACCTAAATCAGGATCTAAAGCAACACTGGAGGCATCTGTTATTGCTAAAACATTTTCATCTATAGCACCAGGTAAATCAATTGTCCCATTGTCGTCAATTTGGAAGCCATCTAATCCTGGCAATCTGAACTTAGTGACGTTTGCATCACCTATCGTTATTTCATTAGAGACTGTATTTGAACTGGCCGCCGCATCATGACCCAAAATAGTGCAATTAGATCCAGTAGTTAAACCCCCTGCATTGTCTCCAATCGCCGTATTATCTGAACCTGAAGTAAGACCGCTAAAAACGTAAAATCCAAGTCCCACGCAATTACTTCCGTCTCCGCTAGTTGGAAATGCTGCGCCTCCTATACCAACGTTAAAGCTACCTGTTCGGGTTCCTGCGGTCTCATTACCCATGTAACAATTTTGCTGTCCTGATCCAGAACTTTGAGCACATTTTGTCCCTATAAAAGTATTTTTTACACCAGTGGAATTTTTACCCGCTTGACCACCTACACATAGAGCCGAGGCTCCAAACTGGTTTTCTGTACTATAAGTTTTACCGGCCTCGTATCCAACAAACACTCCATAACTAGAAGTCGTGAGAGCTGCTCCAGCCTCCATGCCGACGCAGGTGTTATAGCTACCAGTAGTGAGTGAATCTCCACTATATGACCCGTATAGAGAATTTTTATCCGCTGTCGTAATAGCCGTTCCACAGTCGTAGCCATATAGAGAATTATCAGTAGCCTCAGTGCCATCAAAGGAATCACCCGCATTAGTTCCAGCCTTGGTATTTCGTTGGGCATCACTGGATAGTGTGGTACTTCCACCACCTCCACCAGCTCCTATTTCAACGACAGATCCATCGTCCTTTTTTGTAAATAACCCACCATCAGCAGTATTAATCAATAACTCCGCTGTCGCACTAAAATCACTAGCACTAGGGTCTGATGTTCCTCGTTTATGTCTGATTGTATTCGCCATTTAGAAAGTCCCTCCATCAACTGTTGAACTAGACGTTAGTTTTGCGTTTAACTGAGTTTGAATTGCAGAGGTAACACCATCTACATAATTTAATTCGGTCGTTGTAGCAGTAACACCGTCTAATAAATTTAATTCTGTTGCTGTGCTGGTAACACCATCAAGGATATTTAGCTCTGAAGTCGTTACAGTTGCGCCATCTAAAATTGCAATTTCTGTTGAAGTCAGAGCAGCTAAAGCCGCAGCTCCTCCAGATTGGCAAGAACTAAGCGTATTTAAATCAGCCGCATAAGCAACAACATTTGTACCAATAGCTAAACCTAAAGCAGTACGAGCCGCACTAGCTGATGTTGCCCCTGTTCCTCCATCTCCTACAGCAAGCGTCCCAGTTATTGAACTAGCATCTAGTTTTACGGCTAACTCTGTCGATTCAATAACTAATCCACCATTGCTTTTTAAATCGACACTTAATTCATTCCCAGACTTATCAAGACCATCTCCAGCCGTAACATTTCCAGAAGATGAAAATGTGCTAAACGCTAAATTATTGGTTCCTACAACAGCACTTCCTTTGTTAGAAGTACAGACAAAACCAATGTCCGCATTGGCTGAGCCTTGTTCTATAAATGTAAACGCACCTGCAGCATCTGACGATGCCGCCATGTCGTCAGCTCGCGCCCATGATCCAGACTTACAAAGATAGATACCATTTTCGCTACTGGTACTTTGATCTTTTACAAGCACTCTTTCATCAGCACTAACAGAAACACCATCAATCGTTTTAGTTCCTGACAACGTGATATTCGCCGTGGTCGCGACTTTGCAAGAATCCTTTACGTCCAAGCCCTGAGCAACTCCGTCTGTGTATGCCTTAGTACACAGATGAGAATCAGCCGTTGGAGCAACGCCACTGATCGGGTTGGTGGCAGAGGCCATTTGATCAAGTCTATTAACCCTTACTCCTGTATCAAAATCACTAATCTTTGTATGCGCTATTGATGGAATATCAGCAGCAACTAAAGCTCTAAAATTGGGAGCCGCTGCGCTGCCTGTCGTTGGTCCGCTAAGAATAGTATTTGCTGTTCTTGTGTCAGTCTTATTGAAGAAAGCACCCGAACCACCAACGGCAATGACAGAACTTGCCTCACCTGATCCATTATCTCCATAGCCGTAATACAGTTTTAAATCACCTGTATTTTCATTAAAAGCTAATTCTGAAGGAGCTAAAGTTGAAGGCGCACCAGCAGAACCGCTCGATGCTCTTTTTTTGATTCTGATTGTGTTAGCCATGATTTAAAAGTCTCCTCCAAAGACTAAAGTGTTAATTGTCCAAGTGTCGTCAGCTTTAAATTTCCCCGCTGTTGAGTCATAATAAACAACACTTTTATTTACTTTACCCGAACTATCAAGATCAAACCCTGTACCTGCACTTCCTTGTGGCCCTTGAGTTGCAACCGTGATGACCGAAGAATTGCTTTCGTCAACAGTTACGGTGTTTTTATTAGTTGTGATGTTGACTGTGGTCATTTACCTCGTGAATCCTTGGTCCATATAAATTGTACCCTCAAGCCAATATTCTTTCAGCCCTGAACTATTAGTCAACAAAACATCATACTTGTATTCATCAGCCGTAAAGGTTGCTGTTTGACTATCAGTAAGAGTCCAAGTCCAAGTCCCATTTGCTGCACTTGTGATTGCACAAGTGACGTCGGCCGCCTTGGATGTGCGCCCTGAGTCCCACACTTGCGAGGCGATACTATATCCAGATAAATTAACGGCACTTCCACCTGAGTCTTTCAATGTGACAGAAACACTATGATCTGAAGCTCGTTGAATCGTCATATCATAAGTACCAGGAGCTATTGCCATTGCTATAAACTTTTATTGTTAGTTTAGCATCAACCTTATTTTGTCTACAGAGAAAACGGGATACCTACAGCCTTTTTCTTTTCGTTCTTTTTCTGAGCAGGACTTAACGCTCCAGTAGGCAAGGCAGGACCAGAAATAGAAGGTAATGAAATAGAAGACGTCACCTCTTTCATTAGTTTTTCTTTAATCATCTTTTGATTATCTTCATTTGTTAGCCACAAATAAGAATAAGTTCCTCCACCAAGAATAGAAACGACAAGAAGGAAAGAGATTAAACTAATAACATTAATAATCTTTTGCATGTTTTCAAAAGCTATTTCACAAACAACTCTAATCCTTTTTATGGGTTTAGTTGCATTATTACCTTTACACCTAATGCTTAAGATCCAATTAAACCAACTTCTCTTAAACGATCAAGAACATCTTCAAGCTTTGATTCAAGTTCAACGCAATATTCAAGAAGCTCCGTTGTTGTAGCAGAAGCGGCGTTTGCAATGGTTACAGATCCATTTGGCGTTGGTAGCGTTCCAGTACTAGCTGTAACAGTCAAATCACCAATAGCAGTAGGTTGATTAACAGGACTTGCACCCCAAAACGCCAGCTTTTGTGTGGTACCAGTGCAAATTTTAGTTCCTGTTGTTGTGCTGGTAATGATATCAACGGCATTAGTGATTGTTATATTTGCATCTATCGAGAGCATCGTTGTTAAGGTTCCAAACTCTGCAGTCCTGAAATTAATTTGTCCTCCTTCTAATCCATTAGAAGCATCAATAATTACAGATTGAATCGCTGCATATTCAACAGCTTCAGGACTTGTCGCATCATTTTTACCTTGAAAAGTTATTGTGCTTAAGATGTCGTTGTCTTGACCTGCTCCAGATGTTCCTCTTTGTGCAAACAAAGTAATATCAGCACTTGAAGCAGCAGTATTGGCAACAGAACTAACAAATAAGGCTGTACCAGCAACTTCAGTACTTATGTGAAGAGGATGCAACGGATCGGTTTCACCCATTCCAATATTTAATCCTGCAATTCTCATGCTCAACACTAAAGAGGCTGCTGACTGAGTAAGGAAATCTAAAAACCCATCTTCACTTCCACTAGAGGCGTCATCAATTCGACCCCTAATTGCCGCGTATTCACAATCATTAGCTGCTGAATCTTTGCCCCTGAAAATTAAATAACCTAAATTATCATCATCAGCAGGACTTGTAGAATTTCTAAACAAGACAACATCAGGAGACGTATGATTACTTGCATCATCATTTTGAATAATAACTTGATCGGTTGTATCTGTGCTAAATAAATGTAATTGAGCCGCTGGTGTTCCTGCTCCTAATTGGAAACCATTTGATTGGAAAGACCCAATAAAGTTTTGGTTAACTGAAACACTCATTGTGTTTGCAGCTGAGCGATATAACCCTGTCACACCTGAATCGTCAGTCCAACCAATAGAAGGAGCTGAAGCACTTCCTGCCGGAAAGTTTCTTAATAAAGTTGTATATTGAATCTTTTTATTTTTATCTGCATTTGCCGCCTCGCTGGAATCAATAACAGCAAACACATCATCAGCAACAGGAGTTGTTAATTCAGCTAATGCTGTAATCTTGCGATCTGCCATTTGTTACTCTGTTCCTACTTCGTTCATTATACTTTCAAGCATCTTTTTTGCTCCTGTGTCTTCTAGAATCGGTTGAGTTAAACTTTCTCCTTCTTGTTGTAGCTTTTGGATTTCTTTTCTAATTTGTTCCACTCTTCCAACATTTTGAGATAAACGATTGTTTACTTCATCTAGTTTGCTTTGTAAGTCAGCCATAAAAAACTAATAGATTTTAATAATATAGAAAAAGAAAAAGAAAGGAACAAGTAGTGAATTAACTACTTGTTTTTGCAGCAATTAAAGAGGCTTTATAGTCTGCCTTCACTTGAGTAGTCCAAGCCGCATTACATATAGCTTGAACGTCGGCATCCTCCCCAGATATATCTGTTTCAACTAGGTTGTCACTAGCATCTAATGCTCCTGGGTTTAATACTTTTCTTGAGTAAGAACGAGCCACTTCAACACCATCATCTCTTATAACTTTCGCAGTTCTTACACCGACATGCCATTTATTAACGACTTCGATTTTATCGTTTTCTAGTGATGAAGTAAGTGCCATTTAGGATTAATCTCCGATTAAAACAGGTTTATGCATCAGTAGTATAAACAATACTAGCCATTACATCCGCCTGACCCGTGTCAAACTGGCTAACTTCAACATTTCCACCGCCTCCGCCATTTGAATTTGACCATACAAAAGCCATCGTAGTTGAGTCTTGGATAGTTGTAATTGTGAGACTTTCTTCGTCTGTTCCCCCTGTAACTTGTTGCCACCAAACAGTTCCGGCGGATCTATAATCCTGTGAAGCTTTACCTGCAAAAGGAAGTCCCTGAACATATGCATTATTGCCGCCTGTCATACCAGATGTAGCGATATTTACAAATCTAAATTGCACAAAAACCTGTTGACCTGTTTTTGTATAAAGACCTGTAATAGTACCAGATGATGCTGTGTTTCCCCCACTAGTTGCATCAGCAAAAGTTAAAGTGCAAGTTCCTTCTTCAAAATCATCAAGCGTATTTGCAGCCGTATTACTTGTAACCCCTAAGACAATCCCTTTGCCTGATGTTCCAAAATACAAGTCGCCAGCACCTACCTTAATATCACCATTATCTTCAAGCCTTAAAGTGTCTACTAAAGAACCCGCCTGTCCTGTTCTAAATTGCAACTCACCTTTTGCAGCAGTTCCCGAATAAAGACAATCAATCTGAGAATTAACACCAGCGGCTGTAGAGCTGTCAGCCGTCTCAAATTCAATCCGACCACAAATATGATCTGTTGCAGCACTTCCATGCGTATCAGTAATCCTAATTGCATTATTTACATCACTTGCTGATGCTCCATTTTCTGCTTCTAGATGAAGTAAAGTGTCTGGAGAATTTGTTTTGATTCCTATTCGATTATTACCAGCATCAACATAAAATAAATTTCCTGCAGTACTACCTTCAATCCTAAAATCAACGTCCGCACCAGTGTCATTAAATACTGTTGCAGCTCCAAGTTCTAATCTTTCAGTTCCACCTGTAGAAAAATTTAAAAGGTCTGAACCTGAAGACCATATTCCTGTATTTAAATCACCTCTTACTGCAAGACCTGGGGTACCTGTTGCACCCGATTCCATTGTTAATGTTCCATCTAATTGAAATAATTCAATCCAACCTGTGTTATTACTATTTCTAATTTTTTTAACGCCTGCAGAGGTGTCGTTCCACTCCATATATGCAAACGTTGTAGCCGGACTAGATCCCGAACTATTGCCTGTAACAATTGCCGATAAGGCGTTATTTAAATCTGTGCGAAAACTAGCTCCAGATTGATTAGCTAGTGAATAGTCGTGAGTTGCCATAAGTTTGAAATTCTATTGAATGGTGTTTTAGGAACCCTCGGCCCCGTAACCGTTAGCCTGATAAGAAAATGATCTTGCCAGACTGCCTCCAGATGAGTCTTTAAAATGAATTGTAAATCCAGTTTTAGATTCTGAACTGATTACATAGTAATCTCCTGTATCCATATTGTTCGAGGTAATACCTAACTGAGGAGTCTCGTAAAAAGCTTGTGCATAAGTTACGGCTGTTGCACCTGCAGAAGAAGAAGTTGAAAGACTCTCTGTTCTACGATCCATCTGTAAAACATATCCAAGCTCGTCTAGCATTGGCGATTGATCTGTTGATTTTGACGATAATTTAACTCTAAATTGAAAAAGTCGGCCTGTATATCTACCTCTTTCCATTGGAACCCATTCAGTATCAAAGACTGTTGAATTTTCTTGTTCTATTTTAGAACCATCTTCTAGTAAAAGTTTATCACCATCTTCTGTAATTAGATCATCAAGTGATATAGCTCCATTACTTTTTCTGAAAAACATTTGAGCAGATGTTTCATCCGCTAAAGCACCATCAATATCAGACCATTTATTAATTTTATCTGTCTTATCATCAATTGTATCATCAAAAAGTAAGCCTCTAGTTTTTAACTTTCTTCCTATAACAAGAGTGTAAATTCCACCCAAATCAACAATATTATTAAAATAATAATACCCTGATCTTGTTCTGTCACCTGTAAAGTCAATAGTGGGCCACGAGTCAATATTTCCAACTTGACTATCCCAATACTCTGTACCTGATAAAATTAAAGCATCATATTCACTTGAATATTCAACATGATCTTTTTGACCTTGAAATGGTGGATTATCTGTATCTTCTCTTCTAACTGTTATTTCTTTTCTAGGAATAGCATCAGGTAAATTAATAATAGCACTTGCTTCACTAACACTTTTATTTCCATCTGTATCTTTAAATTTAACCATGTATTCGCCATTTAACAAAGGCAATACAACCGAGTCAGTTGTGGCTTGAACATCTCTTAATAATGTTGAATCGGGCCATGATCCTGTTCCGTCTGTTTTATCTGAATGACGAATTAAAGCAATTAAATCAGAATGAATCCCGCCCCATGTCTCTGGGATGGCCCACCTTAAAACAACTTCGTCATTGCTAGTCGCTTGAATTGTTACTTCTTCAGGATCAGGGGGTAGAATGATAGGCCCATCTTCTCCTCCTGAAGAAGGATAAGGAACAGCAATAGATTGTCGTGTATAACCACTTTTTTTATTTAAAGGTTCAGGTCCAATAGTTCTAACCCTAAAGGTCAAAACTTGACCACTAGGAACACCATCAACATCAAAACCCGTATTAGTCGTTCTAATTGTTTGTTGATAACTTCCTTCACCCATTCTCCATTGAATTTCAAAACTAGTGCTTGACCCATTGACGCCTCTTGACCAATTCCAAGAAGCTCTGTTAACAGTATTATTATTTACACTAATTTCCGAAAAAGACACCTGCAAATTGCTTGGTTTATTAGGTCTTTGATCGAAAGTTGTAATGTCTTCATAAGTGATTTCTGAATTAGTATCAGCCGCCGCATAAATTGAATCATTAAACTCAACACCTGTAATAGAACACGTTCCATCACCTTGTTCTTCTACTGCAGTACATCTAAATTTTTGCTCAACAACAGTAGAAGCCGAAATAGACCAAACGCTGTCGGCTCTAGGAGCCGTAGAAAAGGCGGCACATGAAACATTAGTTCCGTCAACAGTACTAATATTTCTTGTCTCTACACTTCCATTTCTTAACTTACAAGTTATTTGATGATCAGAACCACTTGGTAAAACAATATTTTGATCGCATGTAATCACGGATGTTGTTGCACTTGCAACTCTGCCTGATAATCTTGATCCTTGTCTTAGTGTGTCAGCTACGGCAAAAACTTGACCAGGAAAAACAGCTACTCCTTCAAGTCCTGTTGAAAAAGTAACAATATGTTGATCTAATTCCTCCGATTTCATTAACCATCTAGCCATCCTTTGCGCTTGATATTTTGAAGTACATCCAAACGCTGTAATTTCTTTAACTTGCGTACCATATTTTGCAATTAAATCATTATCTTCTTCAATAACAAAATTAGGTTTATAAAAATTATTTGGGTCGTTATAAGTAACACGAATAGAGGTGCTTCTAGCCCTTAAAGATGTGCCTGAATAATTAAAGACACCTCCAATTACATTAGAATTGTTATAAAGATGGGCAGGTAAAACATTAGTCCCATCAAGGTTTCCATGATCTGCTGTTAATTGAACTGTATTACTTGCCCAATAAGACATGCCTCTGAAAACACTAGCTAGATCCCTTAAAACCCTAAAAGCATTTGTTCTGCTACCAATAACCGTATTAATTGCAAATCTAGGTTCTTGTCCATCAGGAGTATCTACCAATTGATTTGCATATTGACAAAGAGGATATAAATCAACCCAGTTAAAACTAGAAGCAGGAAGATCCGCCCCCCATCGGCTATTTGTAGCCATTGCATAAAAAGCACAGACAGGACATGTTGTCCATTTATTTTCTAACGACCCATTGAAATCAACGTCAAGAGGAAATTCTAAACTGCCGTCATCTCTTACAACTGAATTATGAGGAGCTGCAACAATTAATCCTCTTACTAAATATGCTCTAGTAGGTAAACTAGAAAATTCTTCAGTTGATAAATTTAAAGAAATACAAGCAGAATTAGAATAGTTAGAAACTGAATTTGTTTGTGTGTTTTCTATTAAGGTGCTCCAAATTATTCGATTTGCTCTACTACCTTTTAGAGGAAATTTTTCGGAAACTTCTTCAAAATCGTCAAAACGTATCTCAAAATCTTTTTCTTTATTATTTAAGTCGAAGCTATGACTACTTTTTTTCTCTACTTTGACGAACCAAGGGCCATCACCTTCTAAATTTATTGGAGGTGATTTTACTTGATAATTAGAAGTACTAATTCCTGTTGTTGTATGATCCCAAACAGCATCACCATATTCGCTATTTTTATCTTTTATAAAAATTTTAATTCTTACACTGGCATTAAACAATTGCCCCTTAGCTAAACCTTCTTGAGCTGTTGAATATAAAGCGGGGATAGTAAATATTAATTCAATAGAGGCAATTTCATTTACTAGATTGGGACTATTGGGATTATTAGGATCTGTTACTTTTACTGCGTTTGTAATCTGATGAACAACTTCTCCATACCCGTAATCTCTGCTAGAAACTTCATTGTTAGTGTTATAAGTTTCATCATAATTTGATCCAATTTCTTTGTTTATATCTGTTACTACAGATATTGACCTTGTCTGGTTCCTCTGTGATCTTCTGGCTGATGGTCTTGGTTCTAATCTTGGCTGATTTCGAGTTCCATTAACAAAGTCAACACTAAAACTTCCTTCAGTAAAATTTAGATTATCATCATTATCTTCTAGAGGTGTTTCGTCTAAATAAATATTTTTATTTCTATCAACAAAACCTTCTATTGGCCCCTCGCAAAGAAGCTCAATAAGTTTAATTGTAGAAACAGAATTTAAAGCCATTGTTAAATATTAGGATGGTAACTTTGCCCAGGTAGTCCCTCTCCACGAAAAGGATTCCATCCTGCCCATAAATGACCAAATTGAATAATCTCAATCATCTCCGACCAAGTTTTACCCGCTGGTCTTGTTAAATCATGATCAACAACTTGAACTCTCATTTGATAATTATCTTTAGCCTTTACTTTTCCAAAAGGAAACCAACTAACCCAAGCATAATCTTGACTACTATTTAATAACCCTTGCACAGTAATTGTTGCACTTCCTACATCAGCGTAACCATATGAACTTGATGATACATTGATGATTACTTTCAAAGTAATAAACCCATCAATTTTTGTAGACTCATTATTTCCTACATATTTAAATAAACCATTCTTTAATCTAAACCCAATCTGAAAACGTTTTGTATCATGCCTTCCTGATGATTCTCCCCGTAAGCTGTGACTAGTTCTATCAGGATTAACATTGACTTGAGATGAATTATTTAGATTAATAGGGACAACATTATTCAAACGACAAGTGATTCTGTCACTATGAGTGTCTCCTGCGTAATACCAACCTGGATAATCCATTGATCCTGAACTATTTCTTCTAGCAGGTAAGCGTTTTGATCTTACGCCTCCTGCTTCAACAAATCCACTGCTACTTATAGGCTCACCATTTATTCTGACAGTACTTGGTCCTGGCTCTTTGATCCATAATTTTAGTTCATCACTTTCATCAGAAATATCTAAATCAGCAGAAAGAACATGACTACCAATTAAGGCCGTTCCAAACACAACAGGGACTGTTGCACCTGCACCAACACTGTTTAAAGCTCCTCTGTAATAATAAGATTCTTGCCCATTAGCACCTCTATTAACTGATTGAGCACCACCACCATTTAAGAAACTACTAGGGTTAGACATCTCCATTGGGCCAGGTGGCTGTGGAGATAACATTTGAGCAATCCCGCCTAGAGCTAAAGCTGCTCCAGCGTAAACGGCTGTTTGAGCTACTAAACCACTAAAAGCAACACCTGTTACAGCAGGATTAGCTAGAGCTAAAGAATTGAACGTTAAACTTGCCCCACCAGTTGCAAAAGCCAATCCAACCATTGCTGCACCTGTTAAAATCTTCCAAACGCTGCTACCCATAACGACAGGTACAATCGCTAGATCGTTTTTTCCAAAAGGTAACAACATATCTTCCAATTCAAAATCTTCTCCGCCCTGCATCACCCTGTAGCCAATACCTCTTTCACCTGATGTGATCAGTTCTTTTAAAAATTCAGGATTATTAATCCCTAAAAGTTTAATTGCATCATTAGGCGTTCTTAGATTGTAATACTCATGCACTTCACCGAATTTTTCCCCTAATTCATCTAGGAGTAAAACCCGTTGCAACATTATTAAGACCTTTTACTTTTTCACATTCTAACCATTAAGGCTGAATAATTAACCATTCATCTTTTGGAACTAAATAAATATGCCAAGGTAACTTCATTTGCTTACAAGCCATCATATCCAAATTGCTTGCTCCGCCTCCTTCTGGATGTGAATGAACAACCGTTTCAATTTTCCCTTTTAATCTTGCTTTTAAATAATCTCTAGGATCTAAAACAAAATCATAAGTAGGATTTTCAGCAATATTTCTACAACGATAATAAACACCTTTAACAACAACACCACATGCCTCTTTTGGTGTTTCTTCTAGTGCGTGTTTAACCGCCTCACATTTGAATCCTTGTTCCAGGGAATCCATCTTGTTCTATAACCTGACGACGAGGTAAACGAAGATTAGTTAAATCTAATTTTGTGACTAATTCAAATTGAACAGCATTAATATTTTCAGATGCCATTCTATCAATATACCAAGTATCATCCGCCTCAAATATTGCAGTAGGATCAGCCGTTGAATTTACACCGCCTGTAAAATTAACAGCATCTAAGAATTTTTTACAAGTTCTAATTCTTACAATTTTTGCATTTAAAAAATTATATTGAGATAACAAAACTGAAACACCACTATTAGCATTTGCGACGGTAAACGTTGGCCTTGGCAATGTTCCAGTTGTTGTTCTTTTAAAGCCATTCATTTCACAAGGCATTGCCACATAAGTCAAACCACCAAATACGATATTTCCGTATAACTCGTTTGTACCTGCGTGGTAATACAAAATATCATCAACACCATTAACATCAAGCGTTAAATGCAACTGAAAGAGTTCAATAATTGCTGAAGGTTCAAGCTTTTGTATCTGCTCTTGTATTGACTGGGGAACTGTCGTCATGGCTCGGCTACCTGTATAAAAGTGGCTGAAATATTAGCTCTATTTAAATATGGAATTGTTTTATTCCATTCGGCACAAATATATTTTCTAGCTGCAGATTCTCCTGTAGGTTGATAACTGAAACTTTCATAACCGCCTCTCGCCTCAAGGAATGTTTCTATCTCATCGGCGTGAGTTTCCGAAATATTACGCCATTCAAAATTCCATGTTTTTAAGTCTTGATTAATTCCAATTGTTGATCTTTGACTATATCCTGAACCAAAGACAGCCACTCTGATAATAGGTTTGCTATTTTTAGACGCTCCATAAGCAGGCGCAACAGTTGTAGGGAAATTAGCCATAATTAAGCGTTTAAAAGTCCTCCTGGTCTACGTTGATTAATCAGTTCTTGTTGTATAGCAGCAGATAAGACCATTCCAAACTGTCTTGCACCTTGTTCATCTCCTTCAACTGATGAACCAGAAGCATCTACATTAATAGTCACATTTGTTGTGTCACCGATTTTATTATTAGGGGTAATTTTCCCATTTGAATTTGGGACAAACATCTCTGGCCCCCGTTCACCAACCATGTAAGGCCGTCCAGCCGATACCGGCCCTCCTCTTGCCCTATTGCCGCCGAATATATTAGGAACTGAAGTTGGTATTCCAGATTGAGGTGTGACACCAGCGACAGGGTTAATTGTTCCCGACCCCGACACCACTCCAGCAACAGGGTTAGGAACTGCGCTTGGTAAAACTTTTTGAAGACCTCCGGCGGCTACACCTGCTACACTCTCAACGATTTTCTTGGGACCAAACATATTTCCTAAGAAGCCTCCGAATGAGTTCATTAAAGGCGCAATAACCGCCTGTCTAATTGCAATACGAGTCATATCAGCAATAATTGACCTTGCAAAATCAGAAAACGACATTTTGCCTGTCTGGACAAACTGAACCAAAGCATCTTCCATCCCTTGGAATGATTTCACTACTATGTCAGCAGCCTGACTACCAAAATCATTTACGGTTTTGCCATATTGCTGCATTTTGTTAGCAAAAGCGTCTTGGAATTGAGCTGACGTTTGTTTTGTTATGTCTTTTAAAGCACCCATCGCTTCGCTTGCTTTTTGAATTTTTTCAGCAGCTAATTCCCCTGGAATCTCAAGCAAGCGTTGATTCAATTTTGCGTTTGCTTTCTCTAATTTTGCGATTTCTTTTGCGGCGACGACATAACCAACTCCCAAGCCTGTCCCTGCGGTTTTTGCCTGTTTATTTTTTAGAACTGCGATTGTTTCTTTATTGAGAGAAATAGTCGATCGAATAGCTGCCTCATCTGTTCCGGCTAGAGCCTCATTAAACTTTTCAGCTTTTCTCTTGTTCTGAACAAAGGCATTACCAGCCGCCGCTATTCCTATTGTTAAAGCAGCTAATCCTAAAGCGATCGGCCCAAAAGCTGCTTTTGTTAATCCAAGAGCAGGAATAAACTTGCGTAATAAGAAGATCCTAAAAGCTCGATAAATATTAAACAACTTCCAAAGAACAGGGACACCAATCCCTACCGCAGTCGTTATAGCAGCAAAAGCAACAGCCGTAGCTTTAACTGGGTCAGGTAAATCTTGCACCCCTCGAACTAAAGCGGTTAAAGCCTGCGTAACCGCCACTGTTGCAGGAATCAAGTACTCACCCAGTTCAACGCTTAAATCGCTAATTGCGTTCTGCAAGTTCTTAAATTGCTGCTCAGGTGACTCTTTCATTAGCTTCCTAATACTCGCTCCGCCTTCTTGTTCGATCTTCCTTAACGCATTGATAACAACTTCACTTGTGATTTTTCCTTCTGAAGCAAGCTTCTTGATTTGTCCAACAGGCTTGCCCATTTCTTTTGCAATCGCCTGAGTCAAAATTGGTAGTTGCTCCGCAATCGACCTATATTCATCACCTTGTAAACGGCCAGAACCTAACGCCTGTGATAACTGCAAGAATGCTCCAGAAGCTTGTTGTGCGCTAACTCCTGCAAGTTTCGTTGCAACATTGAAACCCATATAAGTCGTTTCAATCTCTTTCAACGTCACGCCTATCGGTCTTAAACGTCCATAAATATCTGTAATACCGCTTAACGCTTCTGTTTGACTTAACCCAAATTTATCGGCGGCTCTTGCTGCTAATTGTTGCGCTGCTGAGTTTTCACCATATTCCTTTGATAACAACCTCAACCTGATTTGCGTTTGCTTAAAAGTTGCGGCCATGTTGGTCATGCGCCGTCCTGTTTCAACTAAAGCTAGTTTTGTTAATACACTTTGAAGACCACCAAAACTTTTTTGCGCTTTTAAATTTTGCTTTACTAAATTCCCTGTAGCGTTGCTTAATTCACGAAGTTTCCTTATCGCGTCCCGCGCGTCAATCCTAAATTTTACTAATGATTCAGCCATGCAAAGATTCTAGCTTGATCGCTTCTCATAGTCAGATTTTAACTCGTAATAAGCCGCAAAAGCTATTAACTCAGCCTCAGTTATTTCATTTCGCAACCTTCCAACAGTCATTTTTAGCTCTGTCGCCAAAAAGAACTCAAAGAAGAACCATTCGTCTTCTTCTAAAGCTTTTTTATTTCGCCAATCTCTGCTCCTTCTTCTAATCCGTTTAAGAACAATTCAATCTCATTTAAGACTTTCTCAGGTAATTCTCTTTGCAATTTAATTGCATCGCCTGGAGAAAAAGCTTTGGTGCCATCTTCTAATTCTGCTTTGATGCAAAGAAGTTGAGTACTTGCTTTTAAAGGATCATCACCCGCCGACTTCATCGACAAGACACGATCAGCACGGGTAATCGCTGTAAAGTAAAGGTCAACAACGTGATCCCCTTTCTCGTTTGTTAGTTCAAACTTACGGCGATCATTCAAGTCAAAAGCACCGCAGAGCAAATCAACGGTGCGATTTTTATTCGCAGGCATAAAAAATTCAGGTCAGGTTCTTAGATTCTACGCTGCGCTAGTAATTGCGCCACTGGTCTGGAAATTAGCGGTGACTTTTGTTAAGTCGCCAATTGCTGTTGAAGTACTCATTCCAGTGATAATGCCTGAAAAACTCCACTTCTTAGATCCAGAAGTGTCGATGTAAAGTTCGAACTGAGCATCAGCAGCATCTTCAGTAACTAAAGCCTCATCAAGTAGGTTTTTAGTTTCGTTACCTGAAGCGGCTGTGTAGTTAAATTCAATAGAACCAGTGCCAGAGATTAAAGACCCAACGTAAGATCTTGAAGTATCTCCATGAGCAGTGCAATCTAATACATCTTTTGAAATGTCTAGACTCCATGCTGTTGTTTCCGCTACCGCCTCAGTTGTTCCTGCTGCGTTCTTGAACTTAACGGAACCCTCCTCACCTCGATAAAAAGCCATTTAATTAAAAAGGAATGATGTGTAAAGTTTAGCCCTTATCGGACTTTACTTCAGGTTTTTTTGATTTGTTCTCTAAATATTGCTGACAGCGAGGATCCCAAAGGGCTGGATTACGCTTCCCTTTCACCGCTTCAACTGCGTCAAGTTGTTCTTCAGTAAGAGCCATTGGCTAAAGTTCCTCAATTACTTCAAATGTTACTCGCACCTGCGTCTGAAAGTAACCTTCAGGAGATGGAGACGACATGACTTCAGGACCAATAGGCGGATCGAAGTAAACACCTGAAATATTTATCCTGTTATATAAGTCTCGAACACGCTTACCGATCACATAATTATCACCAGAACCTAAGCCCTTAGGAGTGAAGATATTAACGGACATCAAACCCGTTAAGACATTACTTGATCCTGACGTCCCTCCCTGAGATAAATAACTACTACTACTAAAACTCATTGAACATTGGCACCAACTACTATCAGGAGTCGGGGTATAGGGAACATTGTTAAATGAGACTGGAATAACAGGAGCATTTGCAAGCTCATCTTTTAAACGGCTTTCAATCGTAGAACGAACAGTATTTAGATTAGTAGCAGCCATTTAATTCGTTTCCTTTATAAATTTTTCCCAGTTGTAATCTATATATTTTTGCATTCCTTTTGCTATTCCTTCAACCCAAGGCGGGGGGTTTTGTGAGCTGCCTGTTGTTCCTGAAGCAACCCATGAAGCTGGTCGTGCTGTTCCATAGCAAATAGGCTCTGCATATTCCATATTATTTGTAATTGTATAGACCGTATCTAATGAATGTTTTTTAGTTACGTCATAATCTGCTTTCGGCCCTGTCCTCACAATTCTCACCGCATTAGTTGAAGCGTCTGTAATCATTCTCGGTGGTGAAGTATCTCCGTATTGTTTATTTTTTCCTGCATCAATAGGATTTGATGGATTCCCCTCCCCTTTGGCTATTTGCCATGAAGCCCTAAGCCTCCCAGTATCAACAGGTGTGCCGACTTTTAACCGAGCGTCAGATTCTAAGACAGCACTTTGCAACAAAGCCTCCAAAAGTCCTTCAACTTTCTTCGGGATTTCCTCTGGCTTCCACTGTTCCGTCATGCCCTTAATACCAAGTCATAGCTTAAGTCTATCCCCGCCTGAGAAGTTGTTTCAATCCTAATAATTTGGTAAACAATTCCACCGTACAAAACTTGATCTTTGGTTGTCGGGACATTACTAACAGAAGCTGCACTAATAGAACATTTGCGATCACCCGATTGAACTAAATCATTCACTTCTCGATCACTTATAGACTGGAAAATCCCTTTAATTGTTTCCTCATTCGTCGAACTTTTAACAACACCAGTTGCCGCGTTATAGGTGCCAGGAGTTAAACGCCGGAAAACGACATCAACCCCCATTCCCTTTACCTTCGTTACCTTGTCAACAGCTCTTTGTAAAGCGTTAGCAAAAGACATTACAAACGATATGCAACGACTTGGCCGCTTGCCAATGTAATACTTGTGATTATCATCCCCTCGATTTCTGTCCCTGCGTTCATAGTAATTCCGTTAATTGTTGATGATCCATTTTCTGTAAGATCACTTGAAACAAAAGTACAAGACGCATCTGCTAAAGCATGAACTTTCCCAAAACGTCCTGTATGGGTGTTTTGGTCTGTGATGATTGTTGCTGCTGGATAGATCATGGTTAGCTGCGTTTTACTGCAATGTTACTCGGTCCGCTTATTCTAAGTCCATTAAAGTACCTTTCAAACATAGGAGGAACAGCATTAAACCCTACAGCCCCGTACCTATAAGGCGTAACGGAAACACTGCCCGCATTTATTGAAGTAAAAGCCTCCAATCCTGTTAAGTCCAAAGCATCTTTATTGTTATTAAGGTAAGCCGCTAAAACAGCCTGAGCTTTTTTTAATTGCTCTGGGATTTCAGTGTCAGTAAAGAAATCCTCAACAATTCGAAACGGGAAGCCAGTTGCATAGGTGTTGATATAAGTGTCAGGCTTTCTTACCCCAGATCTCGGCCATTGCATCGATTGCGTATCGTTAACCTTTGAACCAAGGAACCTTTCACGATCAATGCGTTGCGCAGATGTATATAACGCCCTATTTTTTTGGTCAGTGGTAGCAGAAGCCCAAGAGGTAACATCAGAACTTTCAATTAAACCGTCAATCAGACTTTGAGCATCAGCCAGAGTTAGATAGCTGTTTGCGTCCGCCGCTCCCACCGTTGCCACTATCGAGATCGCCATAAGTCTTAGGCTTAGATTTACGTTTTGTCTTTGGCTTAGGTTTTTCTGCCAAAGGAGCAGGGGCCGCCAAAGCGGCCTCCCTTTCCCTCAGTCGCCTAAAAGCGAACAAGCCCATTAGCTTGCTGCACCTTTTAGCACTGCAAAGTTCAATACAATCGCTTCACTTAGAGAACCTCCAGAAAGGTTTCCAACTGAAATCTTGAATGAACCTGCGGCAACAGTTGAAACACATAACCAATAAGCACCTGCTGTACCTGCTGAACCGTGATTAACCACGATTACATCAGTAGCAGCAACCTTGTCATTAGTCACAGTGAAAGTTACTTCAGCCGCATCAGCTAAAGCAGCGTTGTTCATTGTGATCTGACCGCTTGTTGTGTTAAGCGTTACGCCTGTTCCCTTGTTTGTGGCTTGTGTTACGGCTCCACCAGAAACGTAACCAATTGCCTTGCCACCTACGGCTTCAAATACGGATGTCATTTGTTAAATACCCCTAGTCGTAGTTAGAAACTACGGTAGCGCGAGCTATACCGAGGTTCTTGTTTTCGTAAACCTTAGACCAGTTTGCAACAGTCTGTAACTGAGCAACCGTCGGATTCGTCGTGGTCACTTGCCATTTCGACCCAACTGGGTGATAGCAATAATGAGCGTCATAACTGATCGCATCAGACTTAGCCAAGATGTCTCTATCTTGTTCAATGTCTAACGCTTGCATCTCGCCACTACCTACAGCACCAGGCTGGAAGAAGTACGCTGCATATTCCTGAGTCGCGCCTGAGCCAGTTTTACTGACATCATCGGAGACAAGGACATTCAAGCCGCAGAAGGTAGGAACTTTATCGTCACCACCATAAGCATTTGCCATTGATCCGCCTGACTGAGTTGTGGTAGTACCACGAGCATCAGCAGTAGAAACGTAATCAATTAACTTACGCTCAACCAAGTCGTAATAAGTGTTGCTATGTATTGCAACAGCAGTCAACTTGTCGCCTTGCTCACCAAATTTTGCTCTGGCAGCCGCAACAGTTCTTGGACTTAAAACAGTTGGTGAATCTCCACTTTCTGAATCAACGCACATTGAGAAAAATGCGCTATTTGAATCATTAGCG
>VTLG01000919.1_pt1 | contig 25014 bp, 33 predicted proteins | sample 4694571 | NCBI WGS metagenome assembly VTLG01 (sample SAMN12604809, study PRJNA352737) | marine metagenome | biome: ENVO:00000447; feature: ENVO:00000209|ENVO:00000569|ENVO:01000036; material: ENVO:00002151; isolation source: viral sequences binned using virsorter ...
GATCTAAGTTAGCAAAAATTAAAGGATCTGTTTGTAATGGATGTTATGCCTTAAAAGGTTTTTATAACATGCCAAGTGTTAAAAATAAAATGGCGGAAAGAATGAACTTTTTTAATTCAATTGATTTTGTTCCGAGAATGATTGAACTATTAGAACAACGCAAGAATAAAAAATTGTTTCGTTGGTTTGATAGCGGGGACGTGCAAAGCGAATTAATGGCCCATAACATCCTGGACGTATGCGAGGCAACACCGCACACAATGCATTGGATCCCTTCAAAAGAGGCGGGGATCTGGAAACAAGTTAAAAAACAACGCAAAGTTCCAGGCAATGTAATTTTGAGGATCTCGGCAACGATGATTGACGGAAAACCAAGCAATAATTTTTCCCACACGTCAACAGTTCATATTGATAAACCACAAGGTTTTATTTGTGAGGCCTATACAAGAGGCGGTAAATGTGGACCTTGCACCGCTTGTTGGAATAAAGAAATTAAAAATATTTCATATCCAAAACATTAGAGTTACCTCGGATCCCTAGGCATTTTGCCTAGGGATTTTTTTATTTCTTGAGCCATACTGATACAAGGACGCAGAGTCGCAAAGTCTATTCCATATAAGCACGCAGAGTCGCAAAGAGCTCCTCGAAACTTGTGCCTTGATACAGAGCCTTGGTACGCAGACCATCATCCAAGAGACTCGGACCTTGATCCCCTCCAAACAAATATATATCCTTGGTCTTCGTATGCTTTGCCAAGTAAAAACTAAAGCCTCCTCGAAGACAATATGCAGAATTCCAAGAGATTTGATTAGAACTTATTCTCAAAGTATTGTTTTTTGTTGTTTTTAACTCTAACCAAAACACAAGTCCATCCCAAGCAAGATGACAGTCGGGAACTCCCGAGGGTAGACGAGATTCAATCCTTGTCGAATGACATTTTTTAGGCAGATTTTTCTTGATCAGTTTCCAAAAGTTTGACTCTGGAGTCCCCACCTTTTACCTCTTGATATTTACCTTCGACAAATGCTTGAGGATATTGTTTCTTTAAATTATCTAATCGATCAATAATTTGTTCACGACTTAAATCATCAAGAGCATTGATTTGTTCTCTTCTATCAACAGTTAAACCACCAAGAGCAGATCGTATCCTTTCAGCATTAATTGATGCAGAGAATTGTCCCGCCTCTTCAGCACCTTTTGAAAGTTCGGACAATCTTTTTAATTGACCAATAAGTGTAACACCATATCGTCTTTCTTTTTCTTGTTGTAACTCTTGAATGTATTCTAAAACTTGTGGAAATTTTTTACCACTCAATAAATGACTAGCAATACTGTAACAACTTTTTTCTGCATAGCCACTCTTCCTAGCACATTCAGCATTACTATAAATGCCTTCGACATAAAATCTTGCAAATTCTTTTTGACGATTTGTTAGTTTTTGGGTTGCGATTTCGTTCATTACAATTCCTTTATATAATAAAAATCACTAAAATGAAAATTAAAAAAACCAGGAAAACCTCGAATCTGTTGAAAGAAGTGTCCCAAACGTCCCAAATATGAATAGAAGTGTCCCAAACTGTTTTAATGTATATATACGTTTCAAAGGATTTGGGACACTTGGGACACTTGGGACACTTGTTTTTAGAAAAAAAAATATTTTTTTTAATTTGGTAAAATAACTGTATATATAATTAAAAAAGGTGTTGACTAAGTAAAATGTTTATAATATATAAATAGAATAATATTTAACAACGGGGATAATTATGAAACATACATTTTTTGGACACACATTTGAAAAGGTCACTGACGAAGAGTTAAATGTTCTTCAAGTTGCGTTGGTTCATCTGATTGAAGATTTAGAAGATGCAAGTGACGAGAGCCTATTACCACAATACAGAGTGGCAAAAAAATTATACCTAGATTTAGGTGGAAGGGAGTTTTGGAATGGTAAACGGAACAAATGAAGAAATCTTAAAAGAGATTTTATTTGATAGGTATCTTACTGATCATGAGTATTTATTGTTGGATGATTTAATTGTGAACCGATTACATCAGCTATATAAAAGGGATGTAAAGGATCAAGGAGATACTCGGGAAGAGGAGATGTTAGAGCTTATTAGATTTAAAATTAGTAAATGGGTGAGGCAATGAACCACGATAAAAATGTAGATGCTTTGAGTGATCTTTACAAAAAATGGGGAGATAAAAGATTTCCAGGAAAAGAATTATTGTCTGCTGATGAGATGTTATTGATAGCAAAGCTAAGTAAAAAGCAACGTCTATGGTTGGAACTATTTAGTGAAATGTGGACAATGAACAGTGATTATCTTTTCTATAGTGAAGACGATAATGTTTTAAATGATTTAATATCTAAATACATTGCAAAAGAAATGGGGGATTTGAAATGATAATACTTAATTTATTCAGTGGCATGGGTTGTGATATCATGGCACATAGTCGCACTAATCTTCCACCGATAACAAAAGTTTACCATGCTGATGTTGATAAGTATTCAGTTGCAGTAGACAGATTTCTTCATCCTCAAGTAATTCAACTTGGGGATGTTACCAAGATCAAGGGATCAGATATCGGACATGTAGATTTAATTTTGGGTGGTTCGCCATGCCAAGGTTTTTCATTCAGTGGCAAACAGTTAGCCTTTGATGATCCGAGGTCTAAACTATTCTTTGAGTTTGTAAGAATATTAGAGGAACTTAGGGTTATAAATCCCAAGATACATTTCCTCCTGGAAAATGTAAAAATGAAAAAAGAGTTTCGTGATGTAATTACAAAGTATCTAGATGTTCATCCGATTGAACTTGACTCTGCATTAGACTCTGCACAATCAAGGAAGAGATTATATTGGGCGAGTTGGGGAGTTGTCCCTCAGATTGATAAAGGCATAATGCTGAAGGATATCTTACAGACGAGGCAAGAGATCGAGGAAACATTTTACTATGGTAAGAAGAGTGTTGATTATATGGGTCGTGGTAATGAGAAGTATGCCGTCAATAAAAGATCGGATCGTTACACACAATCAACTGATACTGACAAGTCTTTTACTGTTACGGCTAACTTTCACAAGGGAGTTCCTTACAACTATTTTAAGGAGGATAGACCACAAGCTGATCTTGTAGGTAAACAAGGCAAGGTTATGTTGAAGGAGAACATTGACAAGGCTAGTTGTTTGTTGGCAAGGGACTATAAAGGTTTTGGCAACCAAGGGCAAACTGGAGTGAGATGTATTCAAGTTGGTCATGCTGAAGAGATCAAGGGTCATGATATCTTGAGAAGGGTATACTCTGCTAATGGTAAATCGCCTACATTAAATACAATGGGAGGTGGTAATCGAGAGCCGAAGGTTGCGATTGGTGCATTTCGTGGACGTTACATTGTAGATGGTAAACGTCAAGAAAAAGGTAAGACAACGCAAAGGTTGGAGGTTCGAGGAGATAGTAAATCGAATACACTCACAACTGTTCAGAAGGATAATGTCGTTGTCCAGGATATTCGTTGGAGGGCATTAACTCCGATTGAATGTGAACGTCTGCAAACTGTAGAAGACAATGCGACTTTATTTGGCATTGATGAAAATGGTAAGCAGATAACAATATCAAAGACACAAAGATATAAAATGTTGGGTAATGGTTGGTGCGTTGATACCATAGCTCATATACTAAGATTCTTAGAAGGGAGAATATAATGGATGCAAACTCAAGAATGGTTTTTAAATTAGAAAAGGAACTTTCAGAAGTGAAACAAAAGTTAGTAAATGGATCTAGAAAAAATCAGATTTACTTTTCAATCGAGGAATTGCGGCACATCTTCGATGCCGTAGAGCAACACATATATGCAACTGAAGAACGTATCAAAGACAACCATGCTTTTGATCAGCATAGCGATACACATATATGTGAAAGAAATCTTGGAGAATTAAATGATCTTCGAGTAAAAATTTTAAACAACATCAAAGGAGGTACCAATGCCTAATTGGACAGAAAATACATTAGTTGTACAAGCTACAACCAAGAAAGAAATCGATGACTTTTTAGATGAGGTCATCGTAGACGAGGAGTTTGATTTTAATACAATCATACGAATGCCTCATGAACTTAGTGAAGGACTAGGTTTGGCGGGTTCTTGTCTGCAAGGTGAGGAACTACTCAAATCTACTATGATCTTGAAAGATGGAGTTTATGTTCCAAAAGATATCAAAACCCGTAAGTCCTGGATCAAGAAGTTTGGTGCAGATAATTGGTATCGTTGGAGTTGTGACAATTGGGGAACTAAATGGAATGCTTGTCGTACCAAAATAGAAAGAGTCTACGATGAGGAAGTCACAATTGTTTTTGAAACTGCATGGTGTACACCCTCACCTATAATCAAGAAGCTCAAGGAAACTTTTAAGGATCTAAGCTTTCATGGCGGTTGGATTGATGAAGCTTGGGAAGGTGCAGGATCTTTCAGAGATATCTAAAATAGAATCCCTCAAGATGTTAAGAAAGGAAATAACAAACACCTTGAGGGATATCATCAACGAGGTAATTAACTAATAACAGATAAAGAAAGGAGAAGTCAAATGATTTCTACACTAGCTTGTTTAGCAACTGCAATATACTTTGAGGCTAGAGGTGAGCCGACACTAGGACAGATAGCCGTGGGTCAAGTTATAATGACAAGGGTTTATGATCCCAGATACCCAGATAATGTATGCGATGTCGTGAAGGAGGGATACTATTACTCCTGGAACGAAGAGATACCGATTCCAAATATGTGTCAATTTAGTTTTTGGTGCGATGGTAAATCAGAAGAGATAAAGGACGCAGAGGCATATCTCTGGGCAGAGGAAATAGCCTGGGCAATTTTGGAAGGGCCACTGAATATGGTGGATCTCACAGAAGGATCAACGCACTACCACGCACACTATGTAAAACCAATATGGAGTGAGAAGTTCACACAAACAGTTCGTATTAACGATCACATATTCTACAGAAGGGAGATGGAATAATGACAAAATTTAGTGAAGAATTTATGACCAAGGTCAATGATCATTGGAAAGAGAATAAAAGCAAACCTCTAGGTAGTAATCTTGGAGGAGTTCATCAAGAATACAAAAGTATAAAAAAGTATGGCCTCGATGAATTGGCTGCAGAGTTTAATCTGACAGAATCACAAGCCAGAAGAATAGTTTATGTAAAAATGAAAGGAAAATAATGAAGAAAATACCAAATCGCAGACCTAGTTTGACAGAAGATGTCGGAATGGGGATCAGTGTAACAGTAAGTTTCCATCCAGAAACGCAAGAAGCTGTTGAAGTATTTGTAACGAGCCGTGGAAAAGCATCGGATAACCCAATGCAGGAGGCACTTTACAATCTCGGAGTGCAAGTCTCAAAGATGATACAAGGTAAAAACAAGTCTTGACATTTTGCACACAAATAATTAATAATAACAAATAACTTTTTATATGGAGAATAAGATGCCGAAAGGAAGACCATCAAAAAATGGAAAGGAGTTGCAATTTAAGACAGTTGCTGTCCCCCTGGAAGTTTATGCCAAGATAAATGACATGGCAGACAAGGAACAAAGGAGTATTGCAAGACAACTTGCAGTTATAATTAACAGAGCTCATGAACAAACTATGAAGGAAGTGATTACTTCTTAAAAAATTGGGGGAGTTATCCCCCAATATCTAATTTGTATAGGTAACTTTACAAACAATACATTTAATAGGCTCTTTATCTTTACGTTTCGGTAGTAGAGCCTTACATATAAAACAAAATATATCTTTCATTTTTTATACTCCTTAAAAAGAACTATATTATCTTTCTTTAATTTTTTCATATATTCTTTTGCAACGTCAAGTCTTAATCCAGAGGCCTTGCTTAATTTATTTGCTGCCTCATCGAGAGTAAGACCACCCTTCTTATAATCTTCAAATATTGTTAGGTATTCAGTTTTAACCATTCTCTTGCCTCTTCTCCTAATACTTTTGCACTTAAATTTATTTTGTTTCGTAATGACTTTACAATCTTCTTATCGATAGTACCTTCAGTAATCAGATCAATATATGTAACAGGATTATGTTGTCCGATTCTATGACACCTATCTTCTGATTGGATCCGAGTTTCAAGGTTAAAGTCATTAGCATAATAGATAACAGTGTTCGCTGCAGTTAATGTAATACCACGTCCCGCTGTTTGAGGATTACCCACAAAGAATCTAATCGATGACTTTGGATCCTGGAACAACTTAATATTCTCCTGCCTTTCATTATCTGATGTATCTCCAAAGAAAGAAACTGCAACCTTTTTAAATTGATGGCCAAATGTTTTATTAAGTTTCTCTGTTATCTTTACAATATCGTATCTGAATCTTGACCATATAATAATTTTACCAGATGCCTCTTCACAAAGTTCTACCAGGGCATCAAGTCTTCTCGTTGGAAAAGTGATTAGATCTCCATCATCACTGCGTAGATGACCAGATAGTATCTGTTGTAATCTTAACAGTTGGGTTGCCACCATAGGTGCACTGACCATATCTGTATCGATCATGAGTATTGCCTTCTTTCTTATCTGCTCATACATTTTAAGCTGTTCTGGATTCATGCTTACAGATCTTGAGGTATAAATCTTTTCTGGCAAATCTAAACAATCCTTTTTTAATACTCTGTCGCTAAACTCATCAATCTTTCTGGTCAACTCTTCTATGTTTCTGTATCCAACTATCTGATTAAAACTGATAGCACCCATATTTTTTCTATTCATAACAGCATAACGAGCCTGGAAAGGATAGTAAGAATCGTAGCCTAACATCTTTTCTCCAAGGAATTCACATTGTGAATACAGATCTAAGGGTGAATTAGCCACGGGACTACCCGTTAATATTCTTTTATACTGAAAATATTTTGACATGGTGATAAGGGTCTTAGTTCTTTTGGCCTTATGATTTTTTATTGTAGTTGATTCATCAACAGCAATCATTCCTCTGCCGCCATATCCATTTGAAGTTAACCATTCTGCTACTTTCTTTCCTCTAAGACTTGAGAAGGCCTCAACATTAATTACAAATATAACTAACGGCTCGTAAGAAGGATCCTTTTTCATTTTAATTAGTATATCTTTATCTGCCTGGGATAGTTTTGTTTTCCATACTATCACCTCTTTCTTGATTCTGTCGGGCATATGTGTGGGTATTTCGATCTCTGACCAATTTCGATAGACACCTTTTGGTGCAATCACAACAGCAAAATTAATTCTATCCTGTTCATAGAGCATGGCAATGTTATCAATTAGAACTTTTGATTTACCTGTTCCCATCTCCATAAACAAAGCATAGCTCTCTTTGTACCAAGATCTTTCCAGGCACTCCTGCTGATGCTTATATGGTTTAGTTTTAAATTTGTACTTGACTTTCATTTCAATACCTCCTATGTATGTATATAGGCACCTATATATTTGTGTCAAGGGAATAATCCCATAACAATCGTTTTAAGAAACCTGAAGAGGAGATACTTATGAAACAAAACGAAATCTTAGATGATGAATTGTTTATCGATAAGGAAGCTTTTGCTGATGTGTCGGATGAAAAAGGCAAGTCATTATCAAATTCAATTAAAAGACTCGGTAATATTATAGATGAGATTGATACTGCCGAGAAACATTTAAAGGCACTCAAGACCGAAAAGCGAAGACTTGAGTTTGAAGCTATACCCGAAGTGATGGATGAGATGGGTGTAGAGAGAGTTGATGTCGGTGATGCAACTGTATCACTAAAATCTTTTGTCTCTGCAAGCATACCAGTTGATCGAAGGGAAGAAGCTTTCAACTGGTTAAGAGAAAGAAACCTTGATGATATCATTAAGAATGATGTGATCATCTCGTTTGGACGTGGACAAGATAATATTGCTGGAGATCTTATGGTAGATCTTGAGCGAAGAGGTCTGCATCCAGAAAGTAAAACTCATATTCATAGTATGACTTTAAAAAGTTTTATTAGGGAAAGAGTTGAGAAGGGTTTGGAAACAAACCTAGATTTATTTGGTGCTTTTGTAGCACGAACTGCTGAAATAAAACCAAAGAGGAGGAAATAAATGGAAACCAGCAATGTGATTAATGGCTATAAAGTCAAAAATAAAAAATATAAAGTTGTCGTTCAACAAAACTGGTTATGTGAACATGAGGTCATTGCCACAAATAAAAAAGACATAACTACAAGATTTTTAAGAGATAACAATAAAAAAATAAATAAAGATTCTCTTCTTAAAGAGAGAGTTGTTCGCATCACAAAAGTTAAAACTTTAGGAGATTTATAAAATGGCAGATGTAACTAAAAAATCAAATACAAATGTATCTAACATATTAGATGACATACTTGAAACCGCAGGTGAAGGTGTAGATTATGAAACATCCGAACTGCAAATACCTTTCATACGAGTTATCCAGGCTTTGTCACCTCAAATTAAAAAGAGTGACGCTGCTTTCATAAAAGGAGCAGAGCAAGGTGATTTGTTCAACACTGTAACAGGTGAAGTTTGGAAAGGTGAAGAAGGTATCAATGTTATTCCTTGTTACCAGGAGACAAAGCATTTGGAATTCACACCAAGAGATCAAGGCGGTGGCTTTGTTGGTGAACTACCTGCAGGTGATCCAAATATTTTAAAGACCACGAGACAAGGTGCTAAGGAGACATTACCGAGTGGCAATGAGCTAGTTAAATCGGATCAGCATTACTGTATGGTTTTAAACAAGGATGGAAGTGCTCAACCTGCTATTGTAGATATGAAGTCTACCCAACTGAAAATAAGTAGACGTTGGAAAACTCAGATAGCCATGCAAAAAATACCAGATAAGAATGGTGTGATGAGAACTCCCGCTTTGTTTGCAACTATATGGAATCTTAAAACAGTTGAAGAAAGCAATGACATGGGGACTTGGTATAACTACACAGTTGAAAAAGTTGATTTAGTTAAAGATAAAAATTTATTTATCGATGCTAAGAACTTTAGATCTTCAGTTGAGAGTGGTGCTGCAAAGGCCGTTCCAGAGGAAGTAGTTACAGAGAGTGACGAAGCACCCTTCTAATGTCTCTGGCTAAACAATTCATGGCAGTGTTCGAGGGATCGAGCACTGCTCATGGTCAAACTAAATTAGGAACTCAACGCAGAGATGGTAAAACTGAGGCTAAAAGTTTTATTGTAAAAGAACTTTTAAGTGAAAGCCTGGTAGAAAATCATTTCAATGGATCCTTGGGTGTAGGTGCAATACCTATAAACAATGATAACAAGTGCAAGTTTGGTGCTATTGATATTGATGAGTATCCTATTGATCATGCAGAAATTTTAAAGAAAATTAAAAAGTTTAAGCTGCCGATTATTTTATGTAGATCAAAGTCGGGGGGAGCTCATCTATTTCTGTTTATGAAAGATTGGGTTCCTGCCGTAGACTTGCGTGAGTATCTGACAGAAATTGCTGCAGGGTTAGGACACTCTGGTTCAGAGATATTTCCAAAGCAAGATCAGATATTATCAGAGAGAGGTGACGTTGGTAATTTTATCAACCTCCCATACTTTGAAGTTAAGAGAACAATGCGGTATGCAATGGATGACAATGCTAAAGAACTATCAGTTGAAGAGTTCCTAGCTAAAGTTGAAAAGAGTAAAACCACTCTTGATAAATTAGAAAAGATTAATTTTGGTTCACAAAAGAATAGTTTCTCTGACGCTCCACCATGTGTCCAGGGGTTTTTAAACAGAGGAGTGCCACAAGGTGCGAGGAACACAGTTCTATTTAATGTATGCACATACTGTAAAAAGAAGAGTCCAGACTCCTGGCATACGATGTTTGATGAGATCAATCAAAAATATTCGTCCCCTCCTCTTCCTTCTACAGAAGTTGTTGCAATACAGAAACAGCATGAGAAAAAAGATTATCAGTATCAATGTGCTGTTGAACCATTGAAGAGTCACTGTAACAAAACAGCTTGTAAGAAAAGAAAGTATGGTGTTGGTAATAGTAAGTCAGTTCCTATTTTAGGAGGTCTTACAATACTTCTTTCAGAGCCTCGATTATATTTTCTAGATGTCAACGGCCAGAGGTTGGAGATATCAACCAAGCAGTTACAAATGCCTATGCTATTCCAAGAGGCATGTATGGAGCAGTTAAATTATATGCCTGCTATGCACAAGAAAGAGGATTGGCATGATGAAGTTAATGCTCTTATGTCCCAGGCAACTGTCATAGAGGTTGATGAACTTCTAACATACAGAGGACAGTTTAAAGAGTTATTGGAAATATATTGTACAAGCAGGATCAGAGCACGAGCACCAGAGGAGATGGTGTTAGGTAAGCCGTGGACAGAAAATGATCTTACTTACTTCACGATGAAAGGTTTACAGGAGTTTTTAAGAACAAGAGGTTTCAATCACTTTAACAGAGGTCAGATACAGGAACGATTGAAAGAACTAAATGGTGGTCAGAACTGTAATGGAAAATTTAAATTAAAAGATGATGATTCTGGTAAGTGGTCAGCAATTCGAGTCTGGTGGGTACCAGAATTTGATGACGAGGAAATTGAACTAACAGTTGATAAAAAGGAGGATGATGATGTCCCATTTTAACTTTAAGGAAGATGAACTTTTGAAGCTGTCGGATATTAAGAATAAACTTAGTGTATCCTACAGCACCCTATACAGATGGATTGAGGAAGGATCTTTTCCCAAACCTCTTGTATTTGGCAAAGGTGAAAAGAACGCAACAACACGTTACGTTAGAAAAGAAGTTGAAGATTGGTTGGCCAATAGACCAAGAGAAAAGTAATGATTAAAGAAACATTAATATTTGGGCCACCAGGGTGTGGCAAGACTTATACTTTGATTGATATTGTGCGTAAGCATCTTGATAAGAATGGCAAACCAGAAAGGATTGGTTTCGTTTCATTCTCTAAAAAGTCCGTGACAGAGGCAAGAGATAGGATATCTAAGGACTTAACTCCTAAACAGATACCCTGGTTTAGAACCTTGCACTCGATAGGCTATCAGTGGCTTGGTATGAAAGATGAGAACATGATGACAAAGTATGACTTTAATAAGTTAGGTCAGAACTTGGGTATAACTTTTGATAACAACACGGCCACTTCAATGAATGATGGCTTGATCACAAGTTCTTTTAACAAAGGCAATAAATATCTTGAGGTAATTGGTCGAGCTACAATGCGTAAGATAAGTCTGGAACAACAGTTTAATGATGTAAAAGATTATGCTTTAAATTATTCTTATCTTAAAAAAATAAATGAAACGTACCAGGATTACAAACAGGAACATAACAAGTATGACTTTACAGACATGATTGATTTGTTTGTAAAGGGTGGGAGTTCTCCAGAGTTGGAACTTTTGATTGTTGATGAAGCACAAGATCTTACACCACTACAGTGGGATCAAGTGAAGCTGATGAAGAATCATTCTCAAGAAGTCTGGTATGCAGGTGACGATGATCAATGTATTCATCGATGGAATGGTGTTGAGGTTGGCAACTTCATACATGCATGTCCTGACAGAACAGTGCTTGGTCAAAGTTATAGAGTCCCTTCAAAAGTTCATGCACTTGCAAATAAAATATCTAAAAAGATCGAGGTTCGGCAACCGAAGGATTGGGAGCCTACAGATAAGGAAGGTAATATAGAATATCACATGGATTGGAGAGAACCAAACATAGATGAAGGTTCCTGGACAATCATGGCAAGAACAAATCGCCTTGTATCTGGTATAGCAGAATCCTTACGGGAGGATGGATATCTATTCAATCGATATGGTGTTCCGAGTATAGATGAAAACATTTTAAACAACATGTCTCTTTGGAATCAGTTGATACAAGATGAACCCATACCAATCACAGATGTTAGAAACTTATACAAGATGATGCCGAAGAGAGGTGAGAAAGCAATGGTTAAATGGGGATCAAGTAAGCAGTTTGATTTTCTAGATGATGATCTGTTCTTTACTTACGATCAACTTGTTAAAGACTATGGTTTACTTGCATCTAAGGACATGGATGTTTATAATGTTTTAAATGTTTCTCGGGACGATAAAGCCTACATGAAAAGTTTAGAGTTAAGAGGTGAGATGTTTGAGAAACCAAGAATAAACGTATCAACCATTCATGCAATGAAGGGTGGGGAGGATGATAATATAATGCTATTGACAGAATCTTACCCTACTGCAACCACTGATGAAAAACTGTTTGATGATGAGCATCGTGTGTTCTATACGGGAGTTACAAGGACACGTCATAACTTACATATCATCGATACACCCTCTAAATTTAAGTATGAACTATGAAAAGAGAACAAATATTAAATAAAGCAAAAGTTTTAATCAGTGGTGAAAGAGCAATTGATTATGGTGATGCTTATGTAAATCATAAGAGAATAGCTGAATTATGGACAACCATATTAGGAAAGAATATTACAGTTGAACAAGTGTATGCTTGTATGATTGCTGTTAAGTTATCTAGAATAATTGAAACACCAGACCACGAAGACTCATGGATTGACATATGCGGTTACGCTGCTTTAGGAGGTGAAGATGACTACGAAGCATAACAGCACAATAAGTTTTATAGAACGGATAGAAATGGATCTCATGGATATTGAATGGTTTCCTCCTTCCATGTTTCCAGATTTAAGAGATTGTAAATATATATCCATAGATTTAGAAACATGTGATCCTAATCTTACAACACTCGGTCCAGGGTGGGTAAGGAATGATGGATTTATTGTAGGCATAGCTGTAGCTGCAGGAGATTTCTCTGGGTATTATCCTATCAAACATAAAGGCGGTGGTAATCTACCTTTTGATAAAGTTATGTCCTGGATCAAGGAGCAGATGGATACACCTAATGTAGCAAAGGTCATGCACAATGCCACTTATGATCTTGGTTGGTTACATTGGGCAGGGGTCAAGGTTCAAGGTAAGATAATCGATACCATGATAGCTGCACCCTTGATTGATGAAAACAAGTTCTCTTATGCATTGACTAACTTAGGACGTGAATACATTGACATGCGTAAGGATGAAAAGATCCTACGGGCCGCAGCAAAAGATTGGGGAATCGATCCCAAGAAGGACATGTGGAAACTACCATCAAGATATGTTGGAACATATGCTGAACAAGATGCAGTGATGACATTGAAACTATGGCAGAGGTTTGAGACAGAACTATCACGGCAGGAGCTTACAAATATATTTGAGTTAGAGCAGAAACTGACACCGCTTTTGATGGATATGAGAATCAAGGGTGTCCGTGTTGACGTTGATAAGGCTGAACAAACTAAAGTTAAATTAGGCAAGATGAAAGAAACACTTGTAAACGAGATTAAGAAGGACACAGGCATAATTATTTTACCCTGGGTAGCTACAAGCCTAGCGAAGGTTTTTGACCACTACAACGTCCCCTACGGCAAGACAGACAGCAGTAATCAACCATCTTTTACAAAAGCTTTTCTGCAAGCATGTCAACATCCTATTGCTGCAAAGATTTTAAGATTAAGAGAAGTTGATAAAGCAGACAGTACATTTATTGAAAGTATTTTACGGCACGAGAACAAAGGCAGAATACATTGTGAGTTTCATCCCCTTCGTACAGATGATGGTGGCACACTTACTGGCCGTTTCTCTTCATCTAATCCAAATCTACAGCAGATACCTGCAAGAGATCCAGAGATTAAATCCTTGATTAGAGGATTGTTTATACCAGAAGAAGGACAGAGGTGGGGGAGTTTTGATTACTCAAGCCAGGAACCAAGATTGCTTGTTCACTATTGTGCAAGTGTCAAGGATCAACATCCCTTTGTTGATGAACTTGTCAAACAGTATCATGAGGACGATGCTGATTTTCATCAGATGGTAGCAGACATGGCAGGCATAGATAGAAAACAGGCTAAGACAGTTAACCTTGGTATTATGTATGGCATGGGTAAAGCTAAACTGGCAAACACATTAGACATTACAGTGGAGGAGGCAACAGATCTTCTTGATAACTACCATAAGAAAGTTCCTTTTGTTAAGGGTCTGGCTGACTTTGTATCAAGCAGAGCATCCAAGTACGGCCAGATAAGAACAATACTTGGTAGGAAGTGTAGGTTTGATATGTGGGAGCCACGTTCTTTTGGGTACAACAAGCCTATGAAAAAAGAAGATGCTGAAAAGGAATATGGTCCAGGTATACGAAGAGCATTTACATACAAGGCACTGAACAGATTGATACAAGGCAGTGCTGCAGATCAGACAAAGAAAGCTATGGTTGACTGTTACGAAGAAGGTTTTGTTCCAATGCTCACTGTTCATGATGAATTGTGCTTTGGTATAGAGTCCGAGGAGCAAGCATCAAGGATCAAGGAGATTATGGAAACGGGTCTTGAACTAAAAGTTCCAAGTAAAGTAGATCAAGAGTTAGGTGATAATTGGGGAGAAGTGGGATGAAATCAAATGATAATCCAACAGTTTTAAGAATTAACATAACTGGAAGACCTAGTGAAATTAGTGATAAAGCTGATTATGATGAACTTGTAGAAGCAAAAGAGTGTATGAAGTTAGTTAAATATTGGGAACCTTGGTTCTTAGCTGAAGATAAAAAAACGTGGGAAATTGTTTTAAGAGTAACCAAAGATTTAAGAAAATTAGTTTCTATAGCAAAAAGAAAAAGAGAGAAAAGAAAAAGAGAGAAGTCGGTTGATTAGTGGAGAAATAGAAAACGCAAACTCAAGAGTTATAAGTCTTGGTGCAGGTGTACAAAGCTCTGTTATGGCCTTGATGGCTGCCAAGGGAGAACTAACACCTATGCCAGAAGCTGCTATTTTTGCAGATACACAATGGGAACCAAAGGATGTATACGAACATCTTGATTGGCTAGAAAAGCAGTTACCATTTCCCGTATACAGAGTATCAGAAGGTAACATAAAAGATCATGCCTTGGCTGGTAAAAACAAAAGAGGGACTAATTTTGTGACAATGCCTTTCTTTACAAAGCATGGTATCGGAAGACGACAATGCACAAACGACTATAAGTTAGAACCAATTCGTAAAAAGATTCGAGATGTAATGGGTTTGAAACCGAGACAAAGAGCAAAGGATCTTATATGTGAGTCATGGATTGGTATTAGTTTAGATGAGATGCAAAGAATCAAAGAGTCAAGAGATTATTATATTAAACATCGGTGGCCTTTGATTGAAAAGAGAATGAGCCGAAGGGATTGTCTTAGATGGTTTGATACACATTACCCTGGAAGAAAGTTAGCTAAGTCTGCATGTATAGGATGTCCATACCATAGTAATGATTTGTGGAGAGACATGCGAAAGAATGATCCAGAGAGTTTTCAAGAGGCTATAGACTTCGACAAGAAGATACGAAAAGCAAACGAAAAAGATTTAGATCAATATGTTCATCAGACACTTAAACCTTTAGATGAAGTTGATTTTGATACGTTAGAGGACAAGGGACAACTTTCTTTTCTTGATGAATGTGATGGGATGTGCGGAGTATGAGCAAACTAATCGCTGTTCCAATTAATTTAAAAGAAGCAAACGAATTTGTTGCTAGTTTTCATAGACATAACAAACCTGTAGCAGGTGCGAAGTTTTCTGTTGGATGTTCAGATGGTGAACGTCTTGTTGGAGTAGCAATTACAGGAAGACCCGTAGCAATTAGAAAAGATGATGGTGTTACGGCTGAAGTTACAAGGTGCTGTGTTCTTGATGATGCACCAAAAGGAACATGTAGTTTTCTTTATGCTTGTTGTTGGAGAGCTTGGAAAGCTATGGGTGGTAAAAGAATTATAACATATACACTACAAGCAGAAAGCGGTGCTAGTATGCGTGGTGTTGGTTGGAAACTTTTACATGAAGTTGTAATTAACAAACACAAAGGTTGGACAAACAGACCTGGTAGAGAATGGCAGGCTGTCAGTGGCCAACAAAAATTCTGTTGGGGAGTAGAAGGATGAAGTTATGAAGCCTTTTTTAAAACTTTTTATATATTTTTTTTAATTTTTTTAAATTTTAATTATAGAAAAAAGACTTCATTGCTTCATACAGTTACTTCTTCCATACGCTTACATAAACGCTCCGCCCGATTTGGCACCTGTTTATGCCACCTCGAGTCACGCATTTGATTTGCACTTTCCTGCCAATTGCCATCCATAACAGCTTGTATATGTTTACGAAATTTGGTGTATCTTGGTCTGCCTAGGTTAAACATCATGTTTGCTACAATCTGTTTTACCTCTTCTGGTAGTTTGTCCCAATCATCATAGACTTTCTTGCAGTCCTGGATAACAGTCTGTATATCTTGTTCAAAGAGTTCTGTAACTCTGTCCTCGGATACCTTTGCACCTAACTCCAGATCATATTCTGGTTCATCCTCACGGCACAAATGTCCGATCCCTACTGTCTTTAGGGAAAGATGATCGAGGTATGTTTCGTACTTGACCCCCTCATCAATGATGAGTTGATCTTTTAATTTTTCTAAGTCCATTATTGACTCCCGAATGTTGCTCTTGTAGTTGGGTTAGGCACGAGTAGCGGGTTTATTTCTCCTACACTCGATGCTGGTGAAGGCGGTGGTACGTTGACGGGTGGTGTAGGCATTGTGGGAGAAGCATCAGCTTTTGGTATTATCGTCTGAATTAAATTATTTAAAATACTAGGTTGTTGTTCATCTTCTTTTATCTCAGTCGTTGGTGCTCCAAATTCTCTATTTTCAAACTCTCTCCTAATTTCTCTAAACCTAGGTCGTAAACTATCTAAAATAGATTTGGTATTGTTTTGTCTCATCTGATCTTTAATTTGATCCGAAACTTCAAAGGCATCAAAATTACCTCTTATAATATCTCTCACTCCGTATATATCTGCTTTTCTAAATATTCTTCTAATTTTAATATCGTCTAAACCTGCTTCTCTCATGTCATTTATAACAGTATTAAACTCATTGTGAACTCTATATCGTGCTTCATTAGCTTTTATGTAAGCATCTTCTAACATTTCTGCGGTAACATTTTTTTGTCTTGCAATTTGATTAAAAATACCAGAAGCATTTTTATTAGAATCTACAAACTCAAATCCTTTATATTTTAATCCAAGAGGAATATCAGCTGTATTTTCTGTCACACCAGTAAATGCTCTAATTAATTCGTCTTGTAACTCTCTAACTCTTCCTTGTCTATCCATTTGAGGAGTTTCTCTTACAAGAGTATTTAAAAAACCTTCAGCAAATCTACTTACTTCAAAAGTTCCTTTTGAAACTTGCAACGGGATAATGCTTGGTAACATACCTCCTATTATATGTTTAAATTTTTTCGAAGCTTTGTCTGCTTCACTATCTTCTTCACTGTAAACTCTTGCTCCCGTTTGAGTCATACCAGCTCTACCGCCAAAAATATTTGCCAGAAACCTTTCTACATTTCCTAAAATCGGTGCTTGTGATTGAGGGTCTATGACATCTCTTATTTTTCCAGTTAAAATTGCCTCGTCTGTAAAAGGTCTTACAAATTCAAGTAAACTTTCATCAAAAGCTTTTGTCACAGAATTAGCTGTAGACAATCCTAAATTTTTAGCATTGTAATAATTATTCAATGCTCCGTTAACTGTTCTTTCTAAAAGGTCATATGGATTTGAATAACTGTAATTAACGTATTTAATGTTCCCATCCTTGTCAGTTCCAGTGGGTATAAGTCTTGCATTCTTTTCCCAAGGCGGAGCCAAAGATCTTTGATATGCATCCATCATTTCTTTTGTCACACCACTTACGCTATATGCTATTTGACTTAAAGTTTCTGGTACAATTGCAAAAGCAGCGGCAGCACCAGAAAGTCTTCTAAGTCCTATTCTTTGAACACCTGGTATATCAGAAGATACTTCTTCCAATCCTTTTTTTATGGTATTAAATCCTGTTCTTATAATTTCTGATGGGAAAGCAATAAAATTACCAGTTGGAAGTTTTCTTAATTCTTTTACAATTTCTGGAACCATATTATAGTTTGGAACTGTATTTCTAACAATTCTCGCAGCTTCTTCTTTCAATAATCTTTCAGCAATTTTAGGATTAATTTCTTTTATAGGAACACTACTGTTTCTAGATAAATATTTAATTTTGTCTTCTAAAGATAATTCACGAAGAGCATTTTGAAGTTTGTTAACTTCAAATTTGTAGTTATATATTTTCCATACGTTATCACCGCCTTGATATAAATCTTGTGCTTTTCTATTAACACTTCCTAAAAATCTACCAAGTCCACTGTCCGTTACTTTAGATCCAAATTTTTCACCAACTCTAACATTTAAATTAGAAAATTTATCAGAGTATCCTAACCCTTGAGATATTAGATCTTGTATTTCTCTTAATTCAGTTTGCGTTCCAATGACACCTAACTCTTTTAGTTCTTCTAATTCTTTTAATACTTTATCCTTGGGTACGTTTGTAAATATATCATCTCCAACGAGACGAACTGACTCTCCTAAACTAGCACCTCTACCTATATTTCCTTGAGCAAGAGCAAATAAAGAAGCGGTGGTTACGTTACGAATTTGAGTGATAGGTGATAAAACAGTTTTACCATATTGAACATATCCCTTTCCTTTTAAAAAACCAGAATATGCTGCTCTTGTCATATTACCAATTGCTTTAGTATCACCTATTAAAAACCTTGTTAAATCATCATATATTTCATTTGGAACAGAGTATCCAGTTAAAGTACCCCAAGGAGAATCTTTTAATGTTTGATCCTCTCCTATGATTGTTCTTTTCATTCTTTTTTCGCCAGACAATTGAAGCGGTGTCATCCCTTCAGTATCTCTAAAAAGTCTACCGATACCCTCATCATTTTTTGCCAAATCTCTTATTTTAGCAAAATATTTATCCACTGCTTTAAATTCAGACAAGTCTGCAACTGTTCCTAAAAAAGCTTCTCTTGGACTTTTTATCTCTCCTAAAAGTTCTCTTTCATATTTTTTTAAATTTTTAGTTTGTTCAAATAGTTTAGTATTTAACTTATACTCGCCAACACTACCTATCAATTGATTGTTTTTTTTGAATGGTCTAAATCTTCTTAAAAATGATTCAACAGCTAAGTTAGCTTGTTCATCAGTGACTCTCATACCTTCTAAAACAATATCATCACCCGATCTTGTTAAACCATATTCAGTTATGTCCTTATTATTTTCTCCTGCTATTCTTCTTAACTCTTTTATTGTGCTTTCTTTATCTGCTTTAAACCCTCTAACACCCTCTTCAATTGCTTCCTTAGTAGGTTTATAGTTTGCATCTTCATATATTTTATATCTTTTTCTAAGGTATGAATTTAAATTATGTTGAATAACTTGTCTTATAGTATCTCCAACACTTTCATCACCTTCTTTTGTAATTATCTTATCTAACATTGATAAGTAATCGCTTTTCAATATCTCTTTACTAAGACCATCAACTTGATTTCTCATGGCCACAATATCGTCAAGTGCAAAACTAACATACTTTTTAACTTGATCATTTGGTAATGCATCAAAATATTCTTTGTATTCTTGCTTTAATGTTGTCTTGTTTTTAGTTGCATTTTTACCAAAAGATGGATTAGTCAAAATCTCTTCAATGGTATCAAACATTTGTGTTCTTAATAGATTTGTATCGCCTACACTCTCTACAACTTTTGAGTATTCTTTTAAACCTAGATCAAGGTTTTTCTCCAAACTGTTTAATGTTTTTGTAGCCTTTGTTATAGCTGCTTCGCTAACTCCTGGTATTAAGGATCTGGCTTCAGCAATTTGTTCTGGTAATGCTCCTCTATATCTAAACCATCCAGATATTTTTGCTATAACATCCTCTCCAAAATCTAAGGCTTTTCCAGTAACACTGTCTCTTCTTTTAATAGTTTGCCCAGTTAATTTACCTTTTATATTTTCTTTTACTAAGCCTTCTTTTGTAAATAAAGATTTTGTTTCTATATCGTCTAGATAATTACCTAAATGACTTGTAATGTTTTTATCAACAAAAGTAGTTATCGCTTTTGCAGGAGCTCTAACTACAACATCTGCACCAGTAACTTCTGCTCCTTTAGCAACGCCAGTAAGAACTTGAGGCACTACAACTGTTGCTGCAGCACCCTCAATACCTAATTTTAATTTATTTGTTATTCTCCTAGCTGCTTCTTGTCTTCCTTTTAAACCTATTTCCTGATTAGTTTGTGTAGGACCACCTTCAAAAAAATCTCCAATTGTTGTAATACCATCAGTCGCCACTAAAGCATCAGCAACACCTGCAGCGGCAACTTGTTTTGCTCCAAGTGCAAATCTAGCACCAGTTGTTGAAGGTGTTTTTTTACCTTTTAAAGATGCTTTTGTAAGTCTATCAACAAGTTTACCTGCTTTTGAAAATTTACTTACAGCAGCAGCGGCACCTAACCCTGGAACAGCAAATTGTGTTACGATCTCTGCTGTTTTCCCTGCAAAACCAGTGGGATCAACACCTAAATATTTTCTTAAATCATTTCCAGATTTAGTAACATCTGACGCATAATTAGTATCTTGTATCGCATCATAGAAAGATGCAACAGTTTCACCAATCCCTTGTCCTATACCTATTCCACCAGAAATAATTCCTTCACCTATTTCTTTAAAAACTCCCTCAGATTCTTCTGGCTTTGGTTCTTCTGGCTTTGGTTCTTCTTGATTCTTTTTTAAATAGCTTTGTATTCTTGCTATTTTATCAGCCTCTGAAACACCATCTTCAAAAGTATATGTTGTTCCTTCATATGTATAATTTTCTGACATTTTATTATTTTGATAAGTCTACTATTTCATTAGTCTCTGTAGCTGTTGTTTGCCCACCACCAGAGGTTAAATTACTAATCACTTGATTTAATGCAGTTGCAAACTCTGGACTAGCTGTTGTAATTTTTTTGCCTGGATTGTTTTGTTGAGCAACTGCTAGAATTTCATCTATACTGGTTTGATTACCCATGATAGTTCTTTTTAAATCTTGAGTGAATCTTTCTTGATCATAAGGTTGTGGACCTAATTTAGTTTTGCTAGGTAAAAGTTTAGCGTATTGAGCAACTTCTTCCATAAAAGTTAATTTAGAACCATCGTCCAAGGTTCTAGTTCCAAATATATCCTCACCTCTTAAACCAGCATTTCTTCTGACTTGATACACAGCACTGTTAGCTGCATCAAAGTTACCAACAACAGAACTTAGTACACTAAATTCGTTTCTATTATCTGCGATTGTTTTAGTTAATTCATTGTCAAGATTTGTCTTCCATTCATTAAAATTCATGCTCTCATCAAATTGAAAAGCTTTTTGATCTAAACCAGCTATTTGTAAGTTAGCTTGAAGTTGAGCTATTTCTTTTCTATCCTTGGATGTTAAATTAGCTAAGTCTGCTTTTAACGATTGAGCAGCATTAAACATACTTTCTTTTAATTCAAGACTTGCTGTTAAATTAGCTTTGTTTGCTGCTATTTGTGCAGACGCTATGTCTCTCTTCGTTTCATCTTGAAGTTCTGTCTTTAACCAATCATATTCTTGAGAGGTTCTTTGTTTTTTCATCTCTCTAAAAAACTTTGTTTCTGCATTATCGTTAATTAGAGCATTAGTTAAATTAAATTTTTTCAATTCTTTTTTCTGTTTTTTCTTTTCTTTTGCTGTATCCATTTCCCGTTTAACAAAATTTCTTCCAGCTTTTCCTAAATTAGTAAGTGCGTTTGGACTTTCTTGTGCTGCTAAATCAAAGCCAAACATAGCTATGTTAAATGCTCTCATTCTATTTTCTTCTTTTGGATCTACATCAAGATCAAGAACTTTACTTATTTCTTCTATTTTTTTGTAATGCTGTTCTAAAGTTAAATCCTCTTCTTCTTTTGTTGCACCCATTGCATCCATTAGTTTTTTATTTAAATCAATGTCACTTAAATTTAATTTTTGATCTTGTTTTTTTATCAAATCAATATTGTTCAAAATTGATTTACCTTCCTCTTGATCTTGTATATTGTTTGAAACAACATTAAGTTTCTCTGGCTGTTCAATTACGTTTAATGTATTAGGCAAAGAGGATGCTTTTGCTTTTGCTTCATTAATCGATTTCTGTGATTTTATTTGTGATTCACTTGGTTTTGATAAAGGTGTTTCAACTACTTTAGCATCAAGGACAGATTGCATAGGATCCTCAGTAGCTGGCTTATTTGATTTAGGTGTTACTACCCCTTTAGGTTGTTCTTGTTTATCAAAATCTATTTGAGATAAATTTGTTTCAGAGGGAGGCATCGTGGAAGTCATTATTTCAGTATCTGAGGGCCCTGGTTCAGGGATCTTTAATTCCTTTAATTTCTCACCCGTTAAAGAATCATCTTTTTTACTAAGATCTTTTGACATTTCTTTTTGTGCATCTGTTGGCTTTACTAAATTTTTTAAAAAATCTAAGATGCTTGTGTTTTTGCTTGCCCTATTTCCAATTTGTTCTTGCAACAATCTTTGTTGTTCTTGTATTGATCTTGCTTTTAATGCAGGCGGTATAAATTGATTTGCAGATAAAGCTCCTAATCCTTTTCTGTCCCCTGCTCTTAAAGATCTTTGAAACAATTCTTCAAAAGTGCCTATTGGTGGAAGAGTTGGCATACCACCAAACTGAAACTTCTGTACAGAAGGTAAACCGCCTTTATTATAAAGTTTATTACGAGCAGTTCGATTGAACATGCTTCGAGATAAAACACGTTTATTCATATCTACCTCCCGAAACTAAACATATTTGGGAATGCCTGACCCAGACCAGCTAAACCAAGTCCAAGACCTGCAACTTGAGATATCATACTCGGTGGTGGTGTATATTGTTGTGTAAACGTACCACCAGTTGAAGGTACTCCTCTAAATATATCCGATAAAAATCCTATGTTTTGATATGGAGATCTCTCCCTTTCAGCAATTGTTTGTCTATATGCATCAAGTTGTGCCTGTTGCTGTGCCTGTTCTAAACCACCTAAACCTAATAGATTCTGCACATCTTGCTGCTGTGCACTTTGCAGACCCATACCTAACTGTGCCTGTCCTTGACCGAGTGCAGCCTGTGCACCTCCGATACCTGCTTGAGCCTGTCCAAGTCCGCCAAATATCTGTGCAGCCTGTTGCTGTCTTCTCTGTTGGTTTTCAAACGCTGATTGTGCCTGCCCCATAGCTTGTTGATAACCTTGAGATCTTAACTGTGCCCCAGTTCTTGCTTGTTGATCGAGCACATTCCTGCCGATCTCTGCTGAACCGATAGCCTCTCTACCACCACCAAATGCACCAGCAGCAACCGCCCTATCTTTTAATGCCTGTTGTTGTCTATCCCCTAGACGGCCTATGTCTTTCTGTGTTTGTTCAATAACTTGTTCAGTGTACGGATCCATAAACTGAGAAACAGAAGATGGATCAAAAGCTTGTGTTGAACCTGCAACAGTTTCTGCACCTTGGCCAATTGTCCCTAAACCAGTTCCTAATGTTTGTGCACCTGCACCCATTTGATTTGCTGCTGATTGAAAGAATGGAGCATATGCACCTAGTCCTGCTGCACCCATTTGTATTGCTTGCTGTTGCAGAGGTGTCATACCTGCTACTTTATATTCAGGTATAAACATTCCACCTTGAGTTCCAAGAGCCGAGGCACCAGCTAAAAGATCTTTAAGATAATTCTCTTGGTAAGCAGGTAAAAAGGTCTGTTGTGAACCGCTTGCTACAGCCATCATGCTCTCCTTTCAAGATTATTCATTAGTTCATACATGGCTTTTGCACCTTTTTCAATACTTCCGCCACCTGCAGCCTTAACTGCTTTGTTGGTCATCACAAATTCACCATCTGACAGTGCTGCTCTTTGAACTGGTTTACCATCTTGATATATCATACCTGGTATACTATCAGAGGTACCTGTTCCTGGGCCACGCAACAATCCACCAAAATTAGGCATCGCCATCCCACCTAAGTTAAACAATGCCATCAATCCACCTTCAGCTGCTTTAATAGCTTCATCTCTTTCCTCTGCTGTTCCATAAAACTTACCAGTTTTGCTGTCAACAAAAACCTTAAACTTTGTTGGATCACCTTGGTAATCAGTTGTTTCTAAAGTTTCTAGATTCACACCTGGAGGTAATCCGATTCCTTCCTGTCCACCTTTTTTAGACATCAATGATAGAAGAGCAAGAAGACCTCCGCCTATTCCTATACCTGGTATATTTTTAAATAAATCTCCAAGACCTGCCATATAATATCCTCTTTGCTATACCTTAACTTATTTCCATGTAACTTACAACCACATGTAAGCGATTTGCTGTAGCTGCTGTCGCTTTTAATATTTCTGACTCTGCCAACACCAACGGTGCTGATAACAGTTCAACAGTTCCATTTGCACTTACAGCTTTTACCTTAAACAAACTAAACACATCACTACCTGCTGTAATAGTTAACGTAATTGTGTCTGCATTTCCACTATCTTCTGATACTAATATAGATTTTATTACAGCTGTGGTAGCGTTGTCGGGTGTCAATACAGCCGTAGCATTTGTTGTAGTCAAGTCTGTCTTAGCATTTTTATAACGTATTGTCATTGACCCATGAACCAGCTAATTGTTTCTAATTGTTCTTCTGTTTCAGAACTTTGTTGTTGATTGATAAATACTTCTAACGCTCTAACCAAGTCAAACATATATTCTGGTGTAATCTCTGTTGGTGGTTCTGGAAGTCTTGGCGGTGTTACGCCTAAATTACCATAAACCATTAACGTCTCCCATCTGGTCTAATGCTGACCCTTGGTGATCCTAACTTCCATTTCATACCTGTAGCATCCGAATCAACCCGTAAAGCAAAAGAACGTCCTCTTGCCCGTAAGTCTATTTGATTAGTAAATAACTCAACGGGTGATGTAGCTGTGCGTGTTGTTGATCCAGCAGATGTATTACCATAATCTTCACCAGGTTCGTTTCTTGCTTTTAATGTAAAGTTTGCAACTG
>VTLG01003581.1_pt1 | contig 25007 bp, 49 predicted proteins | sample 4694571 | NCBI WGS metagenome assembly VTLG01 (sample SAMN12604809, study PRJNA352737) | marine metagenome | biome: ENVO:00000447; feature: ENVO:00000209|ENVO:00000569|ENVO:01000036; material: ENVO:00002151; isolation source: viral sequences binned using virsorter ...
AAACTTTGAATATCTTTTTTAACCTGAGAGGCCGTTAGTTTATCGCCTCCCATAACTATATACCAAAGTCGGCTGCTTTCGAGGCTGCTGTAGCTGTATTCCCGGTTGGTTTCACAACCTCAGCCTTTTTCTCAAAAGTTTTAGTTGAAGTGTCTACAACCTTGTTAGTAAAGTATTGAGTATATTCTGCATAACGAGGATCATCAGCTGTGATTACACCTTGCCAAGGATTAAAAGTATTTTTATCCCCATACTCAGCATTCTCTTCTATCTCAACATCAATAACAGCATTCATACCTTCAAGTTCATTGTAAGAACATTTTCTTAAATTCTTAGCTTTCTCAGATACATCATCATGCTCAAGGCCGTAATGTGATTCTATCAATCGTCTTACTATTAAATTAGAAAAAGTAACACTCTTTTGTTGCCCCTCACTTAATGGAGCGCCATAAACATTCATATTTTTCCAAAATTTTCTAGTAGAAAAATCAGGACTAACAACAGTAAAGCATAATGCAAAATAATGTAATGGGCTTGCTCCCGACTTTCTAAAAAAATTAGGTATAAACTCTCCATTAAACACATCCATGTTTTCAGGTTGTTCTAAAGTATTATTTCGATCAACACTAATTTCCACAGCATATAGCCCAGGTGGTAATGGGGTGTTGTCACTTGTTTTGTTTTCTGTTTGAAATTCATTAAAATCAGGCATTCTTTTTCTCCTTAGTTTGCGTTGGTAATAATTTTGTTAATAATTGTTTTAAGTTCGGCTCTTCATAGGTCTGAAGTTTACCTGAACGATCTTTTGCGGGATAACCGAAATCATTATCTGTAGTGCAAATAAATTTTCTTGATCGTGATTTATGTCCATCTTTGTCGACTTCATCAACAAAAGCATAAGTAATAACTTGATCGACAATACCGGGAAGTTCCCTAGATATTTTTTGGCCTTCAAGCTGTAAGGCATAAACGGGTTGTCCTAAATCATCTTGATACTCATCAAGAACAGAACAGAATATGACATTCTTATTACGGGTATGCTGTAATTGAATAAGCCATTCCATTAACTCTCTACCTATTTGTCCATAACAACCTCGAGTATCAAGTGCGCCTGTCTTCGTAAAATTTTGTGGATTTTGTTGAGCCGCTAGTAAAGCTAATCGAGCCGCAACAGTTATCGAATCAACAAATAAAGTCTTTGATTTCTCAATAGCTTCTTTTACATCAGCCATTTGTTCACTACAGACATCATAATGCGCTTGGCTATACTTTGCCTTTGGATTTTGAATAGCCGGATTAAATCCACCAGCTAAACAAGCGATAGCTTGACACTGCGCCCAAGTTCGAGGTTGCAATGTATTTCCTTTAAAATCTCCGACAGCTAAATCTCCGGCTTCTAGGTCTATAAATAATGTGTGACGAGGATCTAAATGAGTAAGTAATGTTGTTTTACCAATACCAGGCTTGCCTGTAATTACGGCCTTTACTCCTGTAAATTGTTTGTTTCTTTCTTCTGCATTAACTAACATTATTGCCCTCCTTATATTGTTCGTAAGATAAATCTGCATAGTATGCCTCAGCATTTTCTGCTTCTTCAATTGGATCTAAAACCAATTCTCTAAATAAATCTTTAAAATCCGAATCAGACAAAGCGTCTAACTCTTCTTTAGTTTTGTTTGTTAATTTTTCGTGATTAGCATTGTGTAAAGATTTAAAATCTCCAAGCAACCATTCTGTTGCAGATTTTCTATCTGATACCATATCATTAAAATCTTCTTCAATTTGCATAATCCAATTTTTTGTTCCGCTCATGTTAAGCTCCTTTATAAGTGTAAGTAATTTTTTCAGAAATTTTCTTTGTTCTTGATTTTTTTAATACTTCTTGAGCTGTAGGTTCGAGGGCATTAAATTGGGAGGCCGGAACAGATAGTTTAAATATTTTTCTTATCTGTTTCGGGGGATAGCTTTTACATAAACAATCGTAAGCTTTCCAAATCTGCTCATCATCATATGAGATAGATGAACCAAGTTTAGCAGTAAGCTTAGAGCCGTCTTCTATAGTAAAAGTATGAGAACCATCATCCTTCTCTTTTATAGCCAACTCAGATTGCAACCTTTGTCCGTATGTCCTGTCTAGACACCGATCAATATTCTCACTAGCCACTTTAGCCATTCGGCTTATCCTCCCTAACTGCTCTTTTTTAGTAAGCAGTTCGTCAGTAGAACAATTAGTTAAATTAGTATCTTCCTGAAATATCAATTCAGCTATTTCAGCATTATTAAAATCATTTGAAGTCATAGTAAAATCCTAAAAAAAGTTAAAAATTAATTAAAATATAATTGCTAATATAATTATTAAGTAAATAAAGTCAAGCGCAGAAATTTTTTTTATCTGTTTTTTTTACTTAACAGATTTCACTCCCGACCAATGTTTTGTTTACTATTCTATAGGGGAATAAATGGGCTGACGCTTTATAATCAGGTAGTTTTCAGGTTCACTGACGTGTTCCGCAACTACTCCGTGAGCTGCCAAAGGATAATCTCTTTTATAATAATCAATATCTCTTTTTGAAGGGATATATGATTGAGCTATTATCCTTCCCGTATAGTCATGCCATATAACAGGCACTTGAGCATTCATAACTTTCTCCTTGTAAAAAAATCAAATTATGTTTACATATTATGTAAACCTTACATGAGAGGAAATAAAAATGCAAGATGTAAACAGTTATTCAACTGCCAGGATATATACTAAATCATTAGCAAAAGCTCGTCTGCTTGCTAAAGATCAAAAGAAAAGTCAAATAAGAATAATAGAAGAAGCTATCAATCTTTTATGGAGTGATAAAATGAACCAAGAAGAACCGATAGATATTATGGAACATTTACCTGAAGAAAAATCCATTGGGAGAGGGATTGAGAATGCGTTCAGCAACAGCAGAAAAGATTAAACCAACTAAAAAGTTACGAGGCTTAGAGTTATTTGCCGGGATTGGTGGTATGACTTTAGGTTTTGAAATGGCTTATGGAGAAGACTATGAATGCGTGGCATTTGTAGAAAGAGATAAATATTGTGGAAAGGTTTTAAACAAACATTGGAGCGATGTTCCAATATATACAGATATAAGGGAATTTGATTATGACAAAGAAAAAGACAGACTCGGAAGAATTGACATTGTTCTCGGAGGTTTCCCATGCCAACCCTGGTCAGGGGCAGGAAAGCAACGAGGGGCGCAAGATGACCGAGACCTCTGGCCTGAAATGTTACGAGTTATTAAAAGCATCACGCCCCGACCTAGATGGATCATTGGCGAAAATGTGCAAGGCTTTGTTAACATGGAGATGGGACTCTCCCGCACGGTCTCTGATTTGGAAAATGAAAACTACCAAGTCCAACCATTCGTATATGGCGCTGTCGCCGTCCAGGCAAGGCATCAAAGGCAACGGTGTTTCGTTGTGGCCCACTCCAAGAGCGACTAGCCGTATGGCATATAGGGAGAAACCTTCCCCTTCTATGATCAATGGAACACATGGTTGGAGTCTTAATGCAGCTGTTACAGATAGCATGAGTGATACACCACATAGAATGTGGAATACTCCTACAGCTTTTGATTCGGGTAATCCTAATACACAAGAAAAAATAGATAAAGAAGCCAAAACAAATAGAAAAGGCAGAGACAAACCAGGTCACTTAAAAGAAGAGGTTATGGTTGAAGAGGGTTTAAGAATGTGGCCTACAGACAATTTAATTCCTACTCCTGTTGCGACTGATCACAAGGATAATCCGGCTGAACAATTAGAAAATTGGAAGAAGAGAGCTAAAAAGAAAAAAGAAGAAGGAATAAACTTACAGTTTGCTCTTCGTCATTTTGTGCAAATGTATCCCACTCCTACTGCAAGAGATTACAAAGGAGCAAGAAAGCCTGAAACATTAAAAAAGAAAGGCCGAACCGAAACAAACTCTTTGCCTGATAAAGTGAGAGCATTAGAAGAAAAAGAATTATATCCCACACCCTCAGCTCATGAGAATCATGCTGGAAAACCAGGAAACAAAACACAAAAAATGTTAGGTAATGATCCAAGAGTAAGGTTTGAAGATGAACATAGAATGTGGCCCACTGCGAGAGCCGCCCTAGGCATGAATATGAAAACCACTGAAGGTATGGCAAAACTCAGACATAAAGGATATTTAGAAACAGAAGTAGCCCATGTTCATATACACGAAGAAAAAAAAGATCCTGTGGGAGCATTAAATCCTCCATGGGTTGAATGGTTAATGGGGTTTCCAATTGGTCATACTTCCATCAATGAAGATATTACATACAATATGGAGGTAGATTATTGGGGGGAAGAACCTCCTATATCAAGAGTAGCTGTAGGGGTAAAAAATAGAAAAGATAGATTGCGTTGTTTGGGGAATGCTGTTGTTCCTCAATGTTTAGCTGTGATAGCTGAATGTATTAAAGAGGTAGAAGATGAAGAAAATAATAATTAGCTTAGTGATTCTTTTAGGAGGGTGTAATGCAACGGGAGTAGTAAATTGCGATGTGCCTATTCATATAGGAACTGCATATAACAGTGAAGGACAAATGGTTATTTTAGAAGTTGAAGAACCAGGGTGTCCACGCATTGATACTTTTAAGGATTTTTAAAATGATTCCTTTTCCAAAAAAGAAATACAATGTTATCTATGCTGATCCACCATGGCACTATCAAACATGGGGAGAGGGAAGTAATCGGAATGTAACCTCTAAATACGATACTATGTCTCCAGAAGAAATCTTTAAACTTCCTGTTAGTGATTTAGCAGATGAAGATTGTGTTTTGTTTATATGGGTAACTTTTCCCAAATTACTAGAGGGAATAAAAACTATAGAAGAATGGGGATTTACCTACAAAACCCTTGCGTTTAACTGGGTAAAAACAAATAAAAAACTTAAAACGAATCAGACCTCTTTCTTACCTATGGATAGCTTTGATACCTTTTGGGGCTTAGGATATTGGACGAGAGCCAACAGTGAATTATGTCTATTAGCTACAAGAGGAAAACCTAAGCGTGAATCCTGTAAAGTCCATCAGCTTGTCTATGAGCCTGTTCGGGAACATTCAAGAAAGCCGGATTGTGTCCGGGATAGAATTGTAGAACTCATAGGCGATGTTCCTCGTATCGAATTGTTTGCTCGTCAAAAAGCTAACGGTTGGGATAATTGGGGTAACGAACTTTAAAAAACTCAATATGTTGACGAAACCGGGTTAATACACTACATCTAGTGTATGTGGACGGTAGGACTCTACTTTTGATATATGTCTTCCTCTCTATCATATGTCATCCACGGATTGCAGCCACTTGTAATGCCTGGTCTGTATGGACTGGGCATTACTTTTTACAGGGGAATATATGGCCCACGATAACCAAGCCATGAAGAGTAATATCACGAGAGGGGTAAGGGCAGAATTATTAGCGGCTGAGTGGTTGATAGAACAAGGCATATGGTCTTTTATTCCTATGTCGGCTCAAGGCCCGATTGATTTAGTCGGAGTAGACAAAGACGGGGTAGTTCATTTATTTGATATAAAAGTTCAAGCCCGAAGAAAAGACGGGACAAAAATATCTAGGTCTTTAAAACCGAATCAAAAAAAATTAGGGGTTCAACTATTGTATGTTGATCTTAAATCTAAAGAAATATTCATTGGAGGATCACAGAAGAAAGGCACACACGGACAATTTTTAAGCCAAAAGAAATCATTAAAAAAGAAATGAGTCTTCTTGTTCAAGCAAATCTTTGTCTTCTTTGCCTGTTGCTCTTCTCTTTCTAGTTCCGCACGTGAGAGGGTATTCATAAAAACCCTCTTCACTTGATGAGTTAGCCAGGAAGGTTAAAAACACTAAGAATATACTGACCAATAAGTGTTTTTCCCAGCGGAGTTCTACAACTCGCATGGTATTACATGGTTAGTTACCTAAATTTAAGCTGACTGTATTTCCATAATCTCAGCGCAGAAAGCATTGTTTAACAATACCTCTGAGGCTTTTAGTGCGCTGTCGAACCCGTTAAAAGACAATATAGCGGAATTAACTATAAGCTCTGTCGGGGTAGTATATCTTGGAGATTTTTCTTTCTCATCTATGGTGAGAATAATATTTATCCCTCTTCGTTTAGCTACCCATTGGTTACTCTTTTGTTTACTAAAACCGATGTTTACGGCTTGTCCTTCTAATGAAATCATTTATCACTCCTTTTTTTAAAGGGTATAACATTATCAAGAAAAACTTTATTTTCTTGTTCTTCTAACTGCGTCTCAAAAAACTGTATAACTATAAGGCCCAAATCTATTGGCTCTACCTTGTCTAAGAAAAGCCGGATCATATCTGGATCTTCGTTAAGTGTCCCGTCTTCGTTACACAGAGAAATGCGTAACCCTAATTTTGGTTTTCCTGTTTTCATGTCTATTTTTTCCCTTAAATAAAACGACTTTAATATCTTGTAATTACATTTTTTTTGTGTCAGGCGATCACTTTACATCATCATGAAACTCATGAGGAACTTCTCGGCCTTTACCATAGAATTGTATCCTATATGTTTCCATTCTTTTCGCTAATTCCGGCACAGTTAAAGGGTTTCGTATTGTTCCAGGTTGAGCAAACTCGTCCCAAGTATTAAATATTTTTTGTAATAATTCGCTATCAGTCATCGCTTTCTCCACTTAAATCTAAAGCATAATAGGTGTCTTATGTAGTATATCAATCTCATTTTTTTCCTCTCTGTTTCGGTATGGGGGCTTGGATTTTAAAGAAAGGGAGTTAAAATGAACCCCCACACCATGCTGAGTTTTAATCAGCAAGTCATTATACGAAATGTAAACCTAAAGTCAAATCCCTCTCATCGCCTTAACACTTTGAAGTATTATATGTGTCAGATCAACTTCCTCAGACATAGGTATTCTAAAGTATTTCCCTTTTATCCCTATCATTATGTAATCGCTGTTAATCTCTATATGAAAATCCCTCTTCTCAATCCACTCACACACCTCTGATTCTAAATTTTCCACCCTCAATATAGAATAAATAGAACCAGGATTGTCTTTTTCAAGGCGTTCATATTCTTTTTTAGCATTATCAAAAGTTTCGGGGTTGCCTAATTGCCTCCAATGGTCAGGGCCATTCTTTTCCATGATAACAAAATCTCTATATTCTTTGTTCCTTTCAAGTTCTAGCTTTATTCTATCCTCTACAAAATCTAAAATTCCTTCCTCATCCTTACAAACTTTAGTAACAATATCCTTAACAGATTTAAGAGAAGTCTTGCCAAACATATCTTCTACGGCATTTTTCTTTTCATTCTCTTGTTCTTTTACTAAGGTTTTAAATCTTTCTATTTTTACAAATAAAGGATCATTTTCCTTAAAACTCATATCACCTAATACACCCATTTTTTTCTCCTATAATATATTAAACAAAAATTCTTCTGTAGTTAAGTCGGGTATCTCATTACCCCATGCGTCCCAATTTGGTCGGGTATCTCTAGCAAACAGTTCTATTCTTGGCTCATGCGACATATGTTCTATGACTTGAATGGTTTCTCCGGGTTTAGCCGAATGCTTACCTCTCTTTGCATAAACCAGGCTAGGTATATTTCTATGTTTAGGTTTTAAGTTACCTTTAACTCCAAACAAACAAATCTCATGTTGCCCTCTAAAATAATATCCAATACCGAATCTATCTTTAGCCCACACCATGTTGGTTACATATCTAAATCCCCACTCCTCCATAACCTCAAGGCCATCCTTTAAAAAGTTATTTGTAACCCATAGATACAACCAACAATTATCATCAGCTAAGTCGGGGACATTTAATTTCTTGATTTCTTCCGTTTTCATAAGAGGATAATGTCTATCTGCGCCACGCTTTATCTTCCCCCCACCTTGTTCTTGCCAGGGGGGATCAGCTAATATGGTTTTATATTTTTTATCCGGAAAGAGCATTCATTTTCTCTCTAGTTCTTAACTTCTTCGCTCTTCTTTTTTTCTTATTCTCTTCTTCACGGGCCTCTAAACATTTAATTAAATGCTCGTATCTCGTTCCTTTTAAAACATTTAAATCAACTTTTGGTCTTCTGTGTGATAAAATTTTTCCTTTGTCTTTGTTAGTTTTTCCAGGGATTAATCTTTTAGCCATTGGTTTCCTCCTTTTTAATATAATCAATCTCTACCTCTAGGTTACTATTTTCAATGTCCCCCATTTCTTCGTCTACAACCTCGTAATCATGATCTGCGATTTTTTCTTTTGCCTCTTCTTCTGAATTAGCGTCAATCGTAACCCACCTTGTTTCCCACTCTGATTGTAATACATATATTCTCGCCTCAAATTTAGCCATATTCTTTTCCCTCAAGTAATTATTGAAACAAATTCTTTGTTATCATCTTGTTGCACATCATCAACTTCAAGCCATTCATCTTCATATATAGGTTTGTCATTTTCCCAATCACAAATAACAAGTTTATTTTCTACTTGAATATCAACAATAGCTTTTGGATTACAATCTTTTAATATTTTAATTAAATCATTTACTGTCATTATTCTTCTCCATTTTCATCAATCCATTGTTTAGCCTCTGCTCTTGTCTTAAATTCTTCGGCTACTAAATCTTCATAATTAGCAGTCCATATTAAATACCTATCAACTTCATCAAAATTTTCTGTCTGTTGATGATAATCATAGCTTATATGCCAACCTTTATATTCTTCTTCAATCATTTTCTTTCCTTTCTTCTGTTAAATCTGACCATGCAACTACATTAAATTCAGGTAAATATTTATCTTTAATATTAAACTTATTTACTCTATCTAAAAATAATTCTGCCTTTTTTTTGTTAGTAAAATGTCTAACTCTAGTATTTTCCTTTAACTCTGGTGTAAACCAAGCCCTAGCCATTCCAAATTTTACTTTATATATCTTTTTAGCCATTTTCTCTCCTTTCTAAAAATTGAATACACTCTCTTGTTTTTTCTTCTTTCTCCCGTTGGGCCTTTACATTTCCAATGATAATTATGAATGCTATAATAACCAGGGCAACGAAATATATACTTAATTTTTCATACCAATTAAACATCTTCTCTTACCTCAAAATCTATGTGTTTGATTCCTCTCATTCCTTTTCGGGCCTCTTGATAGACCTCTAGTTCCTTATCGTCCTCTAAGACTAAAGTAAGGGGCATTGTCCCTCTTGTAAACCTTTTTGCCTCTTTAAGATATTGTATTGCCTCTTTAATAGTAGTCATTACTCGTCCCCAGGAATAGTATAAAGCCTTAACTTAGTCGCAAGTTTATCTATAATACTACGCAAACCACTCTGTTTGTTGTTAAAATCAATTACAAAATTATCTAAAGTATACTTGTCTACTTGATAATTTTCTTCCTTGTCATTAAAATACTCCACCAAAATAGCCGGATCAGGCCTTTCCTTAGATAGATAACTTTTCATATATTTTGTAGCCCATTCCGTAGGTTTTCTTTTTTCTTTTAAGGGTTTTAATTTTTCGTCCCCCCAATCTTCAAAATCTTCCCGTTGAAGATTTACCTCTTCTAAATCTGCAATCCCACTATGAGTATATGTATAAAAACCACAATCTAAGCAATTACTTGATACCATTTCAAATGGTCTATTTTCTCCACTCATTATATATCTTTCACTATTACAATTAGGGCAAACGCCACTATCCATCCAACCACTCATTTTGCTCTCCTTATATATTTATGAATTTCGCAATCTAACTCTAACATTTTACTTAAAACTTGTAGGGCATCTTCACTCACAGAAAAATTATCATGAAAATCTACTAACTCGCCAAGCGTCAAATTTTCTTTAATGACCAGGTTATAAATGTTATTGTCATAAAAATCTTTTATGAATTGTTTGAAGATATTATCCAACTTTTTTTCATAGCTGTTATATGTTGTAAATCTATTCATTTGTATACCTCACACAACTAGCCATTTCATCTACCTCAAATGTATCCCACCCATTAGACTCACTAGCCCCTAATAGGAATGCGTCTACCTCTTCTTGGGTATTAAATTTGTGAGTAGTTCTATGGTCTTTATGTGTTCCCCAAACTACTGTTAATATAATTTCTTCTCTACTCATTATCTTTCCTTTCATTCATTTCGTTAACAATATCTGCTCTATCTTCTAATAAGATTTCAACTTCCTCCACCAAGCTATTAAAAATATCTTGACCTTTTTCGGTAAAAGAAATTACTTCATCTTCTTCTATGGTATATTTTTCATACTTGTCACCATATCTTTCTTGCATAATCCAATCTGCTAGATCACAAGTAAGTTCAATATATTGGTCGGAGGATAATAAAATTTTTTCTTTACTCATTTGTTTTCCCCTTTCAACTCTGTAAGTTCTTTTTCTAAGTTCTCAATTTTTTCTAGTCTAATCTCTTCGACCAGGAGACCTACTACTTTTTTAGCTATGGAAATATTTTGCCAATCTTTCTCCCACCACATTTCCTCTTCCCATTGTGATACACCATGAGTAGATTTAATTGCCTTCACTATTAATTCTTTATCTTCTAAGTTCATAATTATTCCTCCAACTCCTTTAACTCTCTTTTAATTCTTTTCGTTTCTGATTTATGATATTGCAAATCTTCCTTAAGTTCTTTTTTGTAATTATTCATGGAGCTTTCTTCAGTCCATTCCACAAACTCAATTTTTTCTTGGGCCATTATTCTTCTCCTTCCTTTGTTTTTCTAATTTCTCTAAATATCTTACATCATACTCAAGCTCATCAACTCTTGTTGTTATATACTCCTCAAAATCTTTTAGAAAACTATAATCCTGATACTCTTTTTCTAATTCGGTTAATCCTAACCATTTTTTAATTAATTTTTTAACCATTATTCTTCCCCTAATTCTATGTAGCTATTTAAAAAGTTTTTACCTTTATAACTAACTAACCAGGAAACAGGCATAGCTTTAACTTTGAAATCTATATCTTTCCACTCTTCAAAAGATTTAACAAAATGGTCTAAATGTGTTTCAATTGTTTCATACTCCAAACTACTTACTAATTTTTCAAGTAAATCGGATTCATTGTAGGTTAGGGCTAAAGCTGTGGCATAATCATTCGTCTTAAAAGACTCTCCTTGAGCCATTAAACTATCCCTCATATGTTCAGAAGAATATATTGCTGAAGATATTTTATTATCTAAATCGTCTAAAACCCTATTCCACAATTCTTCAAACTCTAAGAATAAAGGCAATTGATTATATACCTCTTCAAAATGATATTCTAAATCCCCTTGAGCCACACTCGTTATAGCCGACAATGTTTCTAATTGATTAAGAGTAAATGCAGAATAGGAAAGTTTACTATTATCTTCTCTATCCTTGTCTTTAAGATTTAAAAATTCACTAACCTCATTCGTCATTGGGCCTCTCCTCTAAACTTAATACATTCACGTCAAACCAATCGGAATCAATGCTCTGTCCTTTACGGGAAAATTCATAAGCTTTAGCTGATAACCAATCATGAAATTCTCCGGGATTCATGTTGGTAATTTCGTCCCTAAGAAATCTTGCAAAATCTTCGTCCCATAAAGAATATGTTCTATTGCAAATAAGACCTTGTGATTTTCTATTCTGTTTTAAAATTGCAAGAGTTTCTTTTGCTCTATGACCATCGTCTCCAATGGCACAACAAACTGCCTCAAATATTTCTGCCTCTGTATATCGACTAGCCATTGTTCGCCTCTCTTTCATTTTTGATTTCTTGTTCTCTTTTAGTTTGTGGAAAATGACAATACACATAAAGGTTAGTTAATATTCTTCCCTCTCTAGTTTTAAGACTACAAGGTGTATCCCCTTTTTCTATTCTTTGATAATCTTCAATAGGCATTTCTTTTAATACCCAATCCACAATTTTATTATACTGAATCCATTGTGGCATTTGTTGTATGTCAAAAATTCTGACTGTGGTTACAAAGTTATTACAAGTATCACAAACCCGTGATCCCTCGTCCGTAAGTAGAGGATACGGATTATTACCTAAACCCTCTATTTCTTCTTCACATAATTTACATTTATCTTTCATTTTTAAATAACTCCCTTAATAGTTAATATATGATTATTAACACAATAAATAATGGTTTACAAGTTTTTTTACTTAATAATATATATTATTCGTTTATGGTTTACGGGTTTATGCCATAAACAAATAGCCATATATAAAACTCTTTTGGCTATATTCTGCCATTTTAAAGGTTTTTTTGTTTATGGTTTACGGCAAGGGGCATAAACCTCTTTATTCAATGTTTTCAATACTTTAAGAGAGGTTTATGGTTTATGTATATATATATATGTATGGTGGGGCATAAAGCCCCCACACCATATATAATTTATTTAATTAATAATTGAGTAAACGCCACCGATAGAGTAAACTAGCCAGGTGAAAGGAAGAGGAACAATCATGGTAGGCAATAAGAGAAAAGCAAATGTCAAGGCAGTAGCAAATGAGCCGACAAGTTTGGACGCCAAACTGACAGAAAAGGAAATGAGATTCGTAGAGTATTATGTAAAGGATAATCTCTCTCAAACGGAGTCGGCAAGACGAGCCGGATACGACCATGCAAGACAAGAGGGATATAGACTGATAAGAAGAAAACACGTAGCCGACAAGATAGTAGAAATGCAAGACGATTTAAGACAACGGGCTAGGATTACACCTGAAAGGTCTTTAAATGATTTAATGAAAATTAGAGATAAGGCATACCAGGAGGGATCATACAATGCCTCAATCGGAGCAGAAAAATTACGATTACAGATAGCCGGATTGTTAGTTGATAAGAAAGAAATTAAGACAGGCAAGATAGACCAAATGACAAGAGAAGAGGTCATGAAAGAATTAGAAAAGTTACACGCAATTGCTGAAGAGAATACGATAGATATTACAGCGACTTCCACAGAAACTGAATGAGTGTAAACAAGTTTACAAATGTTTACTAAAACTAGGGCCATTACATAAAATTCTAGGAATAAACCAGGGGGGTGGGAGGCTTCCCCTCCCCCGAAAAAAAATTGAGATACAAGTCGGGGCATATGTAGTCGGGACACACATTAGTCGGGACACGTATAAAACCAAAACTAAAACCTATCAGTTCAAGTTTAAGTTCTAAAAGTCCTAGCCAGGGGAAGGCCAAGTCCTAGCTAGACCAGCTCAAAACCAGGGAATGTTTTCGTTTACATTATGTAAACCATTTGGTAGATTCATAATCAGAAAGATTACCTTCGTAATCTAATTAACGGGAGTTAAATAACCATGGCTAAATTAGCTAAACAACATAAGATAACTTTATATTCACATGACTTAGATGTAATCAACAGAAACATCAAAAAAATCCAGGATAATGAACCGGAAGGAACAAAACTTTTTTGGATGGAACTAGAATACGATGTTGATAAGAAAGAGTTAGGGAAAGAGTTTGTGTTTCGCACTACGTGTAAGGAAGAAACCGAAGAGCATGAAACACGCATAAGTAAAACTTGGAAATACGAGGATTACGAAATTACCTTGACTGACCATTACGAAACGAAAGACATAAAGCTTTCTGATTAGTAGAAAGTTTTCCAGGAGAAGCCTCGACTCTGTCGGGGCTTTTTTTGTGCCTTCTCTCCAGGGAATCTCCGGGTGTCGGGACATACGTAAAAGAGTCGGGATTCATGTAAAAGCCCGGGTGGTTCTCCGGGTAACATAACAGATCACCAATTATTCAATTACCCGGAACCCGGCCAGGTGGCCCGAGATTACCAGGTAGAAGGCCTTTGCTCCAGGAAAGAAAGTTGGTTTACATTCTCTTGATGTTGTGTTATGGTTTACATATTGTTAACTATTAAAGGGAGTTAAAACAATGACAAATAATTTAAATAAAATTTACTTTACTTATCTAGACGAACTGCAAGGTTCCGGGGAAACCAATATGTTTGGCGCTCCGTCTTATCTTATTTCTGAATTTGGAATCGATAAGAGGGAAGCCATGGACATCACGTCAGCATGGATGACCTGGGTATCTAATGGTCGTCAAATTGAAGAGGTGGCATCATGACAACATCATTGAATCCATTTCCAAAGGGTTTTTTAAAGGAAACTTTTCAAGGCCCGAAGAAAAAAACGAATCGTGATCTAAGTTGTGAAGAAAGAGTCGATGAATACCTAGCCGACAGACTCCAAGATATAAAGGAGTTTGCCCAGGAAGGTTTTTCATCTGATGATTTTTTTGAGTATGGCTTATGTGTTGATTATGTTGAGCCGTTCACATTCGGAGATGACCAGGACGAAGGCTACTTACGCTATCAATTATCGTGGGGTGGCCCTAGCGATGAATTTAGGTTTTATCAATTACGAACTGAATACTGGTTCCTGGATTGGCATGACGGAGCATCAAGGGACGTATCCCAGGAAGATGATATTATAGAATTAAAATCTTTCTTTAATGATTGCGGTTATTTCGATCCAGGTTTTGAGGGGGCATCATTATGAGTCAACCATCAATAAGCCTACAAGAGGCTAAAAAACATATAGATAAAATGAACAATGAGAGTCTATATAATTTCATTGACCAACGCCGGGGGGTTGATAGCCTCATGCTAGAATATGCAAATGAGGTAGCCACCAGGCGACTAGCGAAAGAACACGCTATGATATGGAAAGGCCAAAAGTTCAAGGACGAACCACTCCAGGATATTATCGATCGCAAGAATAAAGAGTCACAAGATTTTCTTAATGATCATATAGAGATCGTGCATATTAAATAAATAAGGTTAACTCCGGGGAAAAGGCGAGGCTAATAACTTCGCCTTTTTTTGTGTCGGGAATCCAGGTCGGGAGTCGGGATACGCATCATAGACCTGGCCATGTATTAACCAGGAATAGATAATATATATAATAAACAAAACTTGGGCCATGTGGTTGCTAGTCATGATCTAGGTTAATTAACTTAACTTAAGTAAATACTTGTAATTAACGATTTAATCATTAGTATAATAGACATAAACAAACCACGGAGATTAAAATGAGACTAAAAGAAAAGATAACCTTAATAACTGAGAACAAAGGTAACGCGAGGATTTGGATACAAGGCGATACCGATGTTGAAAATCATGGCTTTACTGACGGACAAGTATTTACTGTTAGTTATGGCGACTCACAAATTGTCTTACAGCTTACAGGATTGAAAAGACAAAAAGGTATGAGAGTCGACAAAGAGTTTAAGCGTAAGAATAACTTACCTAAAAACACTATGAAAGTGAGTAAGACTGAGCGAGGCTCAACAATTGATATTGGCAATAAATTTGTCACAATGGTTGCAGTTGATAATGACAAGATTGGAAAGTTCATTCCTTACAAGCTTAAGAATAACAAAGACTCGAATCATAACAGCATGATATTCATGTTCAATAACTAAGCGAATCACATAGCGAATCAATGGCGTTCTTCGGGACGCCATTTTTTTTGGGTAGTATCTTTTTGAATCGGACTCCGTTTTTATTCGGGAATGTTGGGGAGAGGGGAGGGAAGATATAGCGCCCCCTTCTTTAGAAAACCTCTAGAGAGGTTGATTTCTGTCAAATAGTTATCAATCAAAATATAATTGGAGTTCTGCGAAAAAAGTGGTATAGATTCTTTATGTCTATAGAAGAGATAGTTGTAAAAGGCACAAAACCTAAAACAGGCGATGAGTATTATTCACGAGCTATGATGGGTGGCTCTAATATTTATGCGGGTGGAAGAGAGCCTTCAAAGTACCAAATAGTGGAAAGGGGTGTTGCTCCACCTATAGAAAATAATTTAGATTTTTTAGATGAAGTAGAAGTAGATACAGCATCTATTAATCCCGGTAATGTTCGTTACCAAGGGCAAATGTTTGATGAGTTTGGAGACTTAGTAAAAGATGTTGGAGAGGGAGTAGTAGATGCTGGAAAGGGACTTTACAAGACCGCAGCCAACACAAGCAAAGCACTTGTAAATACTCCTGTTATAGGAGATGTATACAGACACGCTGTTGGAGGATTTTCTGGAACTCCAGGTGGTTTAACAGGCAGAATGGCAGCCAATATGATTCCGACAATTGGAACTGTTTATAGAGATTTTGGTTTTGCTGAAGGTGGGCCAGTAAATGCAAGTATGTATGACACCATAGACATTTCCGAAACTATCATTGATGAAAATGAAAAAGATTTTCAAAAAAGAAAAATGATAGAAAGGCTGAGAGAAAAATTTGATCCAGAAAAAAAAATGAGCGATGCTGATGTTTTATTAAAGTTCAGAAAAACTTTAGAAGAACCTGGATTTGGGAATAGAGAAGAGACTATTCGTAAATATAGGGAAAGTAATCCTTATCCACCTATTTCTCCTTTTGAAGAACCTGATCCTGATGAAGATTATGGTTCTAATTGGTATGACTCATTAACCGATGAAGAAAAAGCAAGAATAGATAAACAAAATAAACCTTATAGAGATAGAAACCGAATGCTTAAACCTGAGATTTACGATGGCCCTATGGAGCAACTTGCTCATGGTGGTCAAGTAAGACGAAGAGTTCCTGATATTTATTTTAATAAATACGAAGAAGGTGGCGAAGTCTATGAACCTCGCATAGCAGAAAGAGCGCCTTACTTTAATTTACCTGATTATGAAACAGGCGAATATGATGACATAAAGTTAAGTAGGTTGAGAAATGTGTTTACCAAACTACTTCCTGATTACAAGGAAGTTCAGTACAAAGGTGGTTCACAAGCAGCAAAAAACTTTATAAGTAATATGGCAAATTTTGCTGGTGAAGTAGGATTAACTCCTTTCAAATTTGCAGATATGTTTTTAGAATTTGCTACTGGAGAATCTCCAATAGATTCTTTTAATCTTTATATGGATAGACCAGAAAGAGTATATCCTGATAGCCCAGCTGTTTCTCAAAATAATTCATTTAATGTAGAAAGAAAAAATTATCACGAAGAATTTCCTCTCGAGGAATTTAAAGAATATGATACGATGAAATATAGACAACAATACAACATGGGGGGAGCGGTCAACAACCCTTCTACTATGGGGATACAATCATTAACACCCTCCCTTACAACGCACAGTGTCCCCGGCTCCCCCCAAACAAATGCTGTTAATACGAATGATCCAAGATTTTCTAACAACAGTGTTAACCCCATAACAGCTTTAGCTAGTGGTATTGGTAATTTAAATAAAAGCACTAATACTACTAATGCTCTTTTAAAAAGGAACAGCACTAACCCTAATACTAACCCTAATGCTAATTTAAAAATAAATTACACACCTAATCCAACAACAAAAGAAAATAGATTTGCATTCTTTAATGCTTTGAATAGTACACGACCAAGCTTAGGTTAAGAGTTTCCTGTCTAGTAGAGAGGGGTAAGAAATTACCCCTTTTTTTTATGCAGACGAAAATACATCCAATATAAAAATAAAAGATTAAAAGGAAGGAACATGGCAAAGTCCACATAACTTCCTTGCATAAAGAAATGTAAACTAGCATACAAAAAAATTGTTCCGAATATATAGGCAGATACCCCTATGATTTCGTAAATAATCTTCATGTAAAAATTATAATGTTCCATATTTTCAATCTAATACCTTTATGAGGCATTTTTATGACAGTGTAAATTATCTTGCGATTTTAACAAAATGCTAGTACATATTCGGTATAGGAGATTATTATGAAAAAAATTATTTTAATAATACCAATGATGGTTTTTCTCGCTAATTGTTCTGCGTCTAGCATAACTGTTTCTGCAAATATTCCAGAATCACAAGAGGTTGACATTAGTATAAAAACCACAGATGCTGACAAGCAATAAGGAGAAAATCATGGAATGGTTAAACAAGATAAAAGACCTGATCGTGACTCTTCCCTCAAGAGTAACCGAACCAAGCACCTGGGCAGGTGTCGGTGTAGTGTTACTGGGACTTGCAATTGTGTCGACAGGAAGGGGCTTCCTCGGACTGCTGACAATTGTTGCGGGGGGAATTGCCATATTTCTTAACGAACGATCTGAATAAAGTAGAGAGGGTAAAATGATTTCAATCCTGGGCAGTTTATTGGGCTTTGGCACTTCATTCTTGCCCTCTGTATTTTCTTTCCTACAGAAAAAAAACGACCAAAAGCAAGAGTTGTTGCTTTTAGAGGCTCGTGCAAAATATGCTCAAGAACTGAGCAAATATAAACTTGAAGAGTTAGATGCTCAGGCTCAAATAGAAGAGAGCCGCACTATCTATAACCATGCAAGTGAGTTAGCAAAAAATAATCAGTCTCCGTTTATTTCGGCTTTACAGGCGTCCGTTCGTCCTGTCATTACTTATTTCTTTTTTCTGCTTTTTGCATTTATAAAAACTATGGCTGTAGTTGTTTCTATTAGAGAGGGCGTAGATGTATCGGAAGCTATACTAGCTTGCTGGGACGATAACACGGCAGGTGTCTTTTCCGCTATTCTAGCATTTTGGTTTGGAAACCGGGCTGTCGCTAGATACGTAAAGTAAAATGAAAAATGTAAAAAAACTTTTAGACGGCTTAACAGACGAACAAGCCCGAGAAGCATTACAACTTCAACAAAGATTAAATACTCTCGATTATCAAAATAAATCACAAAATACTTTTATTCCTTTTGTTAAACATATGTGGCCTGACTTTATTGAGGGACAACATCATAAAATTTTTGCCAAGCAACTAGAAAGAGTTGCGACAGGCGAATCAAAAAGGTTAATTGTAAATATGCCACCTCGACACACGAAGTCTGAATTTGCTAGTGTGTTTTTTCCGGCATGGATGATGGGAAGAAATCCTAAATTAAAAATCATTCAAGCTACGCATACAACGGAACTTGCCACAGGCTTTGGTCGTAAATGTAAAGCTCTTGTGCATAGTCCACAATTTCGTGAAGTTTTCCCTGAAGTAAAAATATCTCCCGAAAGTCAAGCTGCTGGTCGTTGGAATACAGTAGAAGGTGGAGAATATTTTGCAGCGGGTGTTGGAGCTGCTATTACAGGACGAGGCGCAGACTTACTTGTTATTGATGATCCGCATTCTGAGCAAGATGCATTAAGCGAAACTTCTTTTGATGCGTGTTACGAATGGTACACCTCTGGCCCAAGACAAAGATTACAACCAGGTGGCTCTATTGTTATTGTTATGACACGATGGTCAACCAAAGATTTGACAGCACAAGTATTAAAAATGCAGTCACGAAAAGGAGCAGACCAATGGGAGGTCATAGAGTTTCCGGCTATCTTTGAAGATGACAAAGTATTATGGCCTGGATTTTGGTCACGAGAAGAACTTGAAGGTGTTAAGTCTTCCTTACCTATATCGAAGTGGGCGGCACAGTGGTTACAAAAACCGACAAGCGCAGAAGCTGCTATTCTTAAAAAAGAATGGTGGCAAGTATGGGAAGGAGAAGAACCACCTTATTGTGATTACATTATTCAATCTTATGATACGGCATTTTTAAAATCAGAAAGAGCTGATTACAGTGCTATTACGACATGGGGTGTCTTTACTCCGAGTGAAGACGATTCTCAGGCAATATGTCTGTTGAACAGTGAAAAAGGACGGTGGGAGTTTCCGACACTAAAGAAAAAAGCTTATGAACATTATTTGGAATATGATCCTGATATGGTTCTTATTGAAGCAAAAGCATCAGGTTTACCTCTAACACAAGAACTAAGAACAATGGGTATTCCTGTTATTAACTTTACACCTGGTGGTCGAAGAGGAGGACAAGATAAAATTGCACGGGCTAATGCGTGCGCTCCGCTTTTTGAATCAGGTAGAGTATGGAGGCCGGAGACAGAATGGGCTGAAGAATTAGTTGAAGAATGTGGTAATTTTCCAAATGGAGATCACGATGATTTGGTAGATTCGACAACTCAGGCTATACTCCGATTCCGTGAAGGAGGATTTATAACTCATCCTGAAGATTATTTAGATGACGAAATCACTCCCAAGCAGTATAAGTATTATTAAAGGAGAAAAAATATGCCAAGAGTTGGAAAAAAACATTTTTCTTATGACGAAGACGGATACGCTAAAGCACGTGCCTTATCTGACAAAACTGGTGAACCTATGGTTACTGGTTATGCTCAAGGTGGTTCAGCAGCTGATTTTGTTTCTGATAAAGAAAGACAAAGACTTGAAGATGATTACTTAGCAAACTCTGCCGCTGTTAATCCTGAATTTGCCTACGACCGTGCAAGTTACGAGTTAGATCAAGGTGAAGGAACAAACAGAATGAAAAAAGCTAGAAGAATGGCTGGCGGTGGTGAAGTTGAAGTGGCTATACCTAAGAGTGCTGGAGGCGAAAGCACTATGAGAGGTATGGGCGCAGCTACTAAAGGTGGTAAGTTTTCTGGAGTATTCTAGGTTGTGTCTAAAAAAATTAAATTTGAACCTGACTTTGAATTACAGGAAGATGACGAAGTAGTTTTTGAATTTGAAAACGAAGTAAAAGCTTTAGATCCTATTTCTGTAGAAGAAGCAGTGGCAAGAATAATTTGTTTTAACAATCCTGAAAATCCATGTGATTGCAAAACCTCACTAAAATGTGATAAACATGAAAAGTATAGAGCTTCTGCTTTATCAGCTATTGTAGTTGTTCTAAGTACCGAAGGGTTTTTAAAACCTAAAAATTTATTGATAGAAAAAAAGGATATTAATTAATGGTTGATGATAATTTACCTTTAGGACAAGGAGGGCCAGAAGAAGAAGAGCTGGCTATAGAAGGAAATCCTTTAGAAGGATTAACAGTCAATCCTGAAGTTTTAGAAATTATACAAAACGGAGAAGGTATAGAGCTTGAAGACGGCTCTATGGAATTTACCTTAGAAGAAGGTGTCCTTGAAAAACAAAATGTTCCTTTTGATGCGAACCTTGCTGAGTATATGGACGATAGTGCATTGGGAGCATTATCTAGTAATTTACTTGCTCACATAGAAGAAGATAAAAGCTCTCGTCAAGAATGGGAACAAGCATATAGACGAGGACTAGAATTATTAGGTGTTAACAATACAGAAAGGTCTGAACCTTTTGAAGGAGCTTCAGGTGTAACTCACCCTATGTTAGCAGAAAGTGCAACGAAGTTCCAAGCAATGGCTTATAAAGAATTACTTCCACCTGGAGGGCCAGTGCGAACAATGATTGTAGGCACACAAAACGCAGAAACCGAAGCCCAAGCTGATAGAGTAAAAGAGTTTATGAACTATCAGATAACTTGTGAAATGGAAGAATATGATCCTGAAACAGATCAAATGTTATTTTATCTTCCACTTAGTGGTTCAGCATTTAAAAAAGTTTATTACGATCCGACAATGGGTAGACCATGCGCTCGTTTTGTTCATGCAGAAAAATTAATTGTCCCTTACAATACAACCGACCTTATATCGGCAAGTCGAATAGCTCAACAATTTACAATGGGTGGCAATGATTTACGCAAACTTCAGTTATCAGGTTTTTATAAAGATATAGATTTAAAACCAGGGACTGTTGGCGCAAGCGAAGTTACAGAAGAAATAGATAAACTTTCCGGCCTTGAAGATATTAATTATGAAGACGATGTTTTTGAATTATATGAGATACATACTTTCTTAGACTTGGAAGGTTTTGAAGATGTTGATGAACAAGGTGATCAAACAGGAATTAAAATTCCGTATATTGTAACCATTGATGCGTATAGCGGAAATGTTTTATCTATTCGTAGAAACTACAATGAAGCTGATCCTATGAGAGATCCTATTCAGTATTTTGTTCATTATAAATTTTTACCGGGATTAGGTTTTTATGGATTTGGTCTTCCACATATTATCGGTGGTATGTCACAATCAGCAACTTCTATTCTAAGACAGCTTATTGATGCGGGTACATTAGCAAACTTACCAGCTGGTTTTAAAGCAAGAGGTATTCGTATTCGTGATGATGATGTTCCGTTACAACCAGGTGAATTTAGAGATGTAGATGCCCCTGGTGGAATTTTAAGTAATTCTTTAATACCTTTACCATTTAAAGAACCTTCACAAACTCTTTATGGATTATTAAAAACACTAGAAGAAAACGGTAAAGGATTTGCCGCTATTGCAGATTTTCCATACAAGGAAGTAGACAAGAATGCTCCTGTTGGCACAACGATTGCTAACCTTGAAAAAGGAACACGAGTTATGTCTGCTATTCATAAAAGGTTACATTATTCTCAAAAAATAGAATTTAAAATACTTGCTCGATTATTTAATGAATATCTACCTTCTGTTTACCCTTATGCTACAGAAAACGGACAACAAGAAATAAAACAAACTGATTTTGATGAAAGAGTAGATATTATTCCAATCAGTGATCCTAATATTTTTTCTATGGCACAAAGAATAGCTATGGCACAAACACAGTTACAATTAGTGCAATCTAACCCTGCTATTCATGGCCCGAATGGTTTATACGAATCATATCGAAGAATGTATTCTGCTTTAGGCATTCAAAACATTGATCAGGTATTACCAAGACCAAAACCACCACAACCAATGGATCCTGGTCAAGAAAATGCTATAGCTATGAAAGGTGGAACATTAAAGGCTTTTCCACAACAAGACCACGATGCTCACATTAAAACACATTTAGCATTAATGGGAACTCCAGCTTTAAATGCTGACTTAAATCTTGTGGCTAATATTCAAGCGCACATTTATGAGCATATTTCTTTTAAAGCAAAAGATATGGTTCTTGCTAAAATGCAACCTGAGATTGAACAGTTAAAAGCTCAGTACGGAGGTCAACTCCCTCCTGAAGTTCAAGAACAATTAAAACTGCAAATTGAAGAACAAACAGCTCAAGAGATTGCTGGTTTATCAGAACTATTTACTCAAACAATTGAACCACTTGAAGGCCCTGATCCATTAGTGGCTTTACGACAGCAAGAAATTAATCTAAAAGAAGCAGATATGGAACGCAAATCAGAGGAGTTCCAACAAAGGCTTCAACACGATATTGTATCAGATGAAGCAACTGCTCAGGTAGCTTTGGACAGAGTTGAAGTTCAAGAAAAAGCTATAGATGAGCGAACTCAAATCGCACGGGAACGAATCGCTGCTCAACGGGAACGTGATAACAAAAAATAGGAGAGAGACTGAGATGTTAATAAATGAGTTTTCGTAGATTTTTTAAGGAACTTTCTATAGCTGTTGTTGCTATAGTTGTTGTTGCTAGTATTACTTTTGCTGAAGATTCAAACATAACAAATACAACTACGACTACATCTACTGTTACTAGCAATAATACCAATACAAATAATAATACCAATGTGAATCAAAGCACTAGCAATAACACCAATACCAATTTTAATACCAACAACACCACAATTTCTCAGACCAACAATTCGACATCGAACAATACAAATGTGAACACATCAACCGTAACAAGCACGATTAATCAGACGCAAAATGTTAACAACACTTCTTTGATAACTAACAACTCTACATCAGAAAATACCAACTTTAATACCACTAATTCAACAAGTTCTAACACAAATACTAATAACAATAACAATGTTAGTTCATCAAGTTCTGATGTCACAACGAACAACCAGAATGTAAATCAAAATACATCAACAAATGTGAACACAAATAATTCTACAAGTAATAGTTCACAAAAAGTAACACAAAGAGTTAAGTCGCCTCCCCCTTCAGCGGTGGCCCCTTCCATCATGTCCTATTCCCAAGACCTATGCACTTCGGGGGCTTCATCGGCAGTCCAGACACAGTTCTTTGGTATATCTACTGGGAGAAGTGTACGGGACGAAAACTGCGAACGCTTGAAACTTTCCAAAGGTCTCTATGACATGGGAATGAAGGTCGCAGCTGTTGCATTACTTTGTGAAGATGCTCGTGTGTGGCGCTCGATGATGCAAGCCGGCAGTCCCTGCCCATATAAAGGTAAGATAGGTGAAGAGGCAAAAGTTGCATGGGAACAAAATCCAGAAGACAGACCTGACTGGGACGAAGTAAAAAAAGAACTTACGGGTTATGAAATAAAAGCATATAGAAAAGGCGACTTCTGTAAGAAGTATCCTAAGCACAAGATATGCTCTCCTTAAAAAACATATACACTACATTAAAAAATGTAGTTATAATTATAATTGCAATATTATGCACTGTTGGTATGACAACTTTTGTTTCACTGATAAGATCAGCTATGGCTAATCCGCCTACATTTAATATAGGCAGTGATCCTATTATTGATATAACTGGAACTGGCCAAGGATTAAGCCTCGGCGACGATTCGATGTCTGGGATGAAAAATATCGGTTTCGATTTTACCTTCTATGATCAGACCTTCTCTCAAGTAAATATATCTATGAACGGGTTCTTTACTTTCCAGTCAAATTTTTCAGTGCCAAGAGTAAGAAATTACAGATCGGAAACGCTCCCAGCTACTTCATTCAACTACTCTGTTTTTCCTGCCTGGTCAGATTATATTAGAAGATCTAGTGGCAACCAATCTCCCTATATTCAAACATTTGGACAAACAGCAGACACAGATCAATATTTTGTCATCATGTGGGACAATGTTTCTGAATATAGTAACGGATTAAAAAGCACTTTCCAGGCTATACTATACGAAACAACTAATGAAATAGCTTTTCGCTATGATGAGCTTCGTATTCAGAATCACGATTTGACCATCGGAATCCAAGGCAATAACGAAGCCGTGACGTATATGCGGTATGAAGACACCAATAGTACAACTTTTATTGAAACAGATGATTTTAGTGTAAGTACAGCTATTGATGAGTCTTTTAGTAACCTTTCTTCGGAGTGTTTAATAGATGCAGATTTTAGTGAATTATGTGATGTGTATGATTTAACAAATAGTTTTGAAAGTGATGACTTTCTATACGGAGTAGATGAGGATATAATATTTGGTTATGACGAAGATGAAA
>VTLG01006062.1_pt1 | contig 25005 bp, 39 predicted proteins | sample 4694571 | NCBI WGS metagenome assembly VTLG01 (sample SAMN12604809, study PRJNA352737) | marine metagenome | biome: ENVO:00000447; feature: ENVO:00000209|ENVO:00000569|ENVO:01000036; material: ENVO:00002151; isolation source: viral sequences binned using virsorter ...
TCTTCCTTGCTGTTTTCCCTGTTGTGTGTGTTTGGTTTACTTCTATGGGTGTCAGTACAATGGCATTCAACCTCAATGGTTTCAACTTCAACCAGAGTATCTTAGATGCTAATGGTAAGGTTGTACCCACTTGGGCAGACGTACTGAACCGTGCCAACCTAGGTATGGAAGTTATGCACGAGAGAAATGCTCACAACTTTCCTCTGGACTTAGCATCTGCTGAGACCACAGAAGTTGCACTTGTTGCTCCTGCTATAGGATAAATTAACTTCATATTCCAAAAGACCCCGGAAATTTTTCTGGGGTTTTTTTATAAATAAAAATGCACGAATTTCTGAGGGATATGGAACCAAAGAAAGGAGATCAAATCCAAACTGCTCATCTTTTAATGGAGACTAGAGCATGTAGAGTATGTGGTGAAGAGAAAGAACTCTTAACTGAATATTATCTGTCACGTAAGGACCCTACTCTTAAGTCCTCTTATTCTTATGAGTGTAGGGAGTGTTGCATTAAAAGAACTACTGATTATAATTTAAAGAATCGCCCACACATTAAAGACAATCATCTAAAAAGAAAGTATGGTATTACTCTCACAGAATTTAATAAGATGTTAGATGAACAGGATAGATGTTGTGCTATCTGTGGGGCTACTGAACCAGGTGGTAAGTGGAAGAACTTCCATGTAGATCATGACCATGAGACAAAAAAGGTCAGGGGTTTATTATGTAATAGTTGTAATGTTACTCTTGGTGCAGTTAAAGAAGATATACATACCCTTAAATCTATGATACAATACTTAGAAAGCCATGAGTGATAAACCAAAATCAGGATACATAGACACTCAGGGAATGAGTGGACCTACTGATCCCAATGCAAAATCAACTGGTCCAGTAGAATACAAACCTGCCATTAAGAAACCTAGGAGACTATTTACTTCTGAGTTTGCAATGGAGATGAAGATACTGATCAATGAAGTACTAGATGAGAGAGAAGGTAACTTCCATTATACCTCTTACTTTGATTGTGAACAGTACAAGCATCCAGTAACAGAAGAGGAACCAGATTATACACCACATTATAAACCTGTTTATTACCAATGACACTACCAGAAGACTTTGTATTTGTTGAAGGAAAAGTAAAGACTATCTTTGCACTTGATGAACCGGATAAGGTACTCATTCAGTATGAAGATAAAGTGACTGCTGGTAATGGTAAGAAGGTAGATTTTCCTGAAGGTAAGGGGCAAGTTTGTTGTGAGATTTCTGAGTTTCTTTTCAAAAGATTAGAAGCAGCAGGAATAAAAACTCATTATGATAGTATGCCAACCCATAGAGCAATGGCATGTAAGAAAGTTGACATCATACCAATAGAAGTTGTGGTTAGAAATGTTGCTGCAGGTTCTATAGTCAGACAGACAACACTAGAAGAGGGTCACATCATTAATTGGCCTTTGGTTGAGTGGTTCTTAAAAGATGATGAGAAGGATGATCCTTTGTTGACAGTTGATCGTATTAATTTAATGGGTGACTATCCTTTAAAGGAACTAGAGTATCTGGCAAGGGAAGTTAATGCCATACTAAAGAGTATCTTTGATCAGATTGGTCTTACACTTGTTGATTTTAAATTGGAGTTTGGATATGATGCTGATAAAAATTTACTCCTTGCTGATGAATTATCACCTGATGGGATGAGACTTTGGAAGAAAGGTACTAAGGAACGTTTCGATAAGGACTTGTTTCGTAAAGACGAAGGTGATATAGTAGAAGCATACAAATATATACTACAGGAACTACGAAGGTTTTCATGATGGAAGACAATCCATTTTGGGGTGAACCCACACCTACCGATGTCTGGGAAGACATGCAGAAACTTGATCATTTATATGAAGAGTTATTATGGGACCATAGAGACAAACTTGAGTTTGCTATTGAAGGTAATCATATAACTATTAGAAATAAATCGAGAGAGGGAAGATAATGTCACAATTAGATGAGAAGATTGCTACAGCACAAGCACGTATCAAAGAACTTGAGTTGCTAATTAGATATTGGAATGAACAAAAAAAATCTAAAGACTAATGGAAACAATCTTTGTGTTTGTTTTTATTACAACACTTATCACGGGGATGCACTTGACGTGGCCCCTTAAATACAAATCGCACAGACAATAGATTCAATGAAAATTTTTCTAGACACTGCTGATGTTTCAGAAATTAAAGACCGATGGAGCACTGGTTTAATTGATGGCATCACAACAAACCCTACTCTGATTAGAAAGAGTGGTAGAAATCACGAGGAAGTATATCAGGAGATTAAAGATATAGGTCTCAATGATATTAGTATGGAAGTAATTGGTAGTGATGTTAATATGATCTCTGAAGGTAAGAGACTGCACAAGAAGTTTGGTAAGTGTGCTACCATTAAGGTTCCTTGTACAAAAGAGGGACTCAAGGCATGTGCAGTTCTTTCTAGTGAAGGGATTAGAGTTAATGTCACACTGATATTTTCTCAGGCACAGGCAATTCTTTCTGCAAAGGCAGGTGCAAAATATGTTTCCCCCTTTGTAGGTCGCTTGGATGACATCTCATTTGACGGTGTAGGACTCGTTAAGGGTATTGCAACACTGTATAGGGAACAAATGGTCACAACGCAGGTTCTAGCGGCATCTCTGAGGGATGTATGCAGTGCTGCGAAGTGCTTTAGGTACGGTGCTGATGTCGTTACAATGCCAACCAAGGTATTTGATGGGATGTATGAGCACATTCTAACAGATAAAGGGATGGATTTATTCAACAAAGATTACAAGCAAACCCTAGAAAATTTAGTCAAATGAACAACTTCACAGTCTATTCTAAGGATGGTTGCCCTTATTGTTCTAAGATACAAGAGGTACTTAAATTGGCTGGTCTAAATTATGTGACGTATAAATTAGGAAAAGACTTTGATAAACAAAGTTTCTATGGACAATTCGGTCAGGGTTCTACTTTCCCTCAAGTTGTATTGAATGGAGATAACCTTGGCGGTTGTACTGATACAGTAAAATACCTACAAGAAAAACAACTGGTTTAATAGATGTCACATAACTTCGAAGAAGTATATTATGTTCTAGAGGAGTCCTTAGAACTTGCTTTTAAGGGACAGTTTGTGATAAAATTATATGAATATTTTCAATCCAGAGGAGTAACTAAAGCAGAAGCAGACCAGTTTCTGAATAGTTCTACTGCGAAAGAGATTGCTGATGTTGTTGTAGAACTTACTGAATATATTAAAGGAGGTATGGACAATGACCACAAACAATTACGGGAGGCCTATCATCACATTCCTAAACCTAGAGCAAGAAAGATAAGAGATTATCTTGCATGTATTCTTGAAGATGCATATCAATACAGCAATGACAAACGAAGAGGCCGTAAAAGACGATCTAAATAAAGACAACACCGAAATCAATAAAGGTGTTGAGTTACTACTACGAAATAGGAGGAAAGAGGAACCTAAGTCTAAGACATTTCAGGTACAGTTCTCTTTTTTTAACCGAGAGATTACTTTTTATCTGGACATCAAGAAAAAATAATCTCCTGGGAGGGTCATCATGCTACAAGAAGTAACACCTTATATCGTTTTCTTTAGTGGGTTTGCAATACTTGCCACCTTTGTGATAGGATTCTTTACAGGATGGATTGTAAACAATGTAGTAGGACAGTTCCTTAATAGACCAACCCCATTTGCTGTTCACCCAGAAATGTTTGATGAGAATGGTCAACTCATCCCCGATGAAATTTTAGCACTACGATTTGAAACTGAAAATGACACCGACGACGAAGAAGACAGCGAGTAGAAAACCTACCGTCAAGAGAGTTAAACTCCCACCTAATCCTTTCATCCATGAGATTTTTGAACTCGTAAGTGAACAAAGGACAAAGGCAAAGAGAGTTGAAATTCTTAAGGAGTATCGTGATGACTCCGTAACTGCTGTATTGATTTGGAATTATGATGAAAGAGTTCAGTCTGCAGTTCCTGATGGTCAGGTTCCTTACAAAGAGAATGAAGTACCAGTAGGGACAGATCATACATCATTACGTAGAGAATGGAAGACACTGTATCATTTTATCAAGGGTGGTAATCCTACGTTAAGTAATCTTCGTAGGGAGACAATGTTTGTTCAGTTACTTGAAGGACTTCATCCAAAGGAAGCAGAAATTATTTGTCTTGTGAAGGATAAAGATTTAGCCTCTGTTTATCCAAAGGTAACACTTGATGTTGTGAAGCTAGCGTTCCCTGATATTGTATGGGGTGAGAACAGAGGATCATGACAGAGAAAGCAGAAGCAGAAAAGGAACTAAAAGAAAAACCTCAGAAACCTAAGTCAGCATGGTCAGCAGAGGAAAAGAAATTGGTTTCTAGTTATGGTTGTCAATTGTTGGTAGAGAATGCTGATAAAGAACAGTTGGAGGATAAAAAATTTCCAACTGATACTGTTATAATCACATATGAGACGGAAGGTAAATCTCATAAAGATCTTTGTCGAGGTCCACGAGTTAATATCTTTGACCTCTATTATGATAAGTTTGGTAAAGATTCTGTTAAGAAGATTGACTTTGGAAAGGGAACTATTAATCCTTCACAGTGGGGTTACAAAGCACCTGAGAAAAAGAAGAGGAGAAAGGGATGAAGGACGAACAACTTCGGAACCAAATAAATGAACTCATTAGAGATGAGATTCAAGAAGGTATTAATGAATACATAGACACTCAAGAAGAGTCTGAGAAAACTGGTTTGGGATTTGTCCAGAATAAAGATGAGCAGTTGAAGGTTAATATTCCTAATGCTGAAGTGGATAAGATTATAAAAAAATATAAAAGGATTAAGAAGAAGCAGAAATCAAATCTGTATCAAGCAAAACTCTTAGATCAACACGGGAAACCACTATGAGACTTGGCGTAATGTGTTCTGGAAATGGTTCAAATTTCGAGAACATTGTGCGTACTTGTAGAAAGGATGAAGTTGTGTTAATGATTCATAACAAGAAGGAATGTGGAGCATCAAAGAGAGCATCTAAATTAGGGATTCCTCATTGTTATATTAGCCATAAAGATGAGGAGCAGATGATTCAATTGTTTGATGCATGGCGTGTTGATCTTGTTATCCTTGCAGGATATATGAGAGTCCTTAAGAATCCATCTGCATTTCATTGTCCTATCATTAATGTTCATCCATCATTACTCCCTAAACATAAGGGATTGAATGTAGTTCAGAAGGCAATGGATTCTGGTGATGAAGTTACAGGATGTACTGTGCATTATGTTAATGAGGAGTTAGATGGTGGAGAAATTATTCTACAATCAGAAGTCCCTATACTTCCTGATGATGATGTAGAATCATTAACGAAAGCTATTCAACGTAGAGAGTATCAAATTTTACCAGAGGCAATTGAGTATGTTAAGCAAAGACAATCGGTTACGAGTCGTTGAGATTGCTTGTAAGATTAGGTTAGGTAGAGAGGTTTCCTTGACAGAAATGATATGGTATAATAAAATGGTAGAAAATAACAGACACGCAAGAGGCATACATGAGAGAACAGTTAATCGCGGCACTTAAGGCCCATGCCCAAGGTGAGATCGCAATGCACAAAGCAAATATAGAAGTTTATTTACGGAATCCCGTGGGTATTGGAGAGCATCCAGATCTAACACAGGCAATGCAAGAGGAACTTGATAAGATTGCTCGTTGGGATGATCAACTTGAGGTTTTGAACAAGTACTTTAAGTAATATTAAAAGTGTATCAAAGACTACATAATTGGTTGACTATATACTATAACTGTGTTAGTATTAACACAATCGTTCAACCCTTCGGGGTCGCAAGTAAGTCGCGGAACGGAACGTTCATCTCATGCTTCCTGTTTTAATTGCCACTTCTTTAACCTGCTCTGAGGCTACTGAACTCATCCAAAAGATGAGGACATATAGAGTTGAAGAGGAGACACGAACTGAAATGATTCAGATCGTAAAAGATGAGGCACCCAAGAAGTGTTGGGACGCAAACGACTAAAGGAACGGGCCTAAAAATCCAACTACTTTAGGAGTATCACAATGGCACAAGTCACATACCGTGGTGTTAAGTATGACACCAATGACAGCAGAAACTGTCAGAAGCAAGTCTCTGAGTTAACCTACAGAGGCATCAAGCACACCGAAGAAAAGGTCGTGTGTGCGAAGTGAGTAACTGACTTACAACTACTTGGAGAGCAGGGTTGACCTGCTCTTTTTTTTGTCTTATAATTAATGAGAAAGGGAATCAAATGAACAAGGCAAAACTAAAAGTTTTAGTTAGAGCTCTTAAAGAGATTGTCGAAGAACTAGAGTCTGAAGTTTATTCAGATCTAGATGCTTATACTTCTCAAGAATTCTCATCACCCGAACTTGATTACGATGAAGAGTATGAAGGCCCATGACAGTTAAATTTGTTAGCATTACTCCAGATGCTGAGAAAACTATGGCATATATTGCCAGAGTATCTAACCCAAAGAATCAGGACAACGAAAAGTTTGCAGGTTTATTAAGTTATTGTATCAAGCACGGACACTGGAGTGTATTTGAGCAAGCACATATGACCTTGGAGATTGAGACTACAAGGGGTCTTGCTGCACAGATATTAAGACATAGATCATTTACATATCAAGAGTTCTCTCAGAGGTATGCTGACAGTAGTTTGTTGAGTGATACAATTCCTATACCAGAGTTGAGAAGACAAGATACAAAGAACAGACAGAATTCTACGGATGATTTAGATCCTAAAGAGAGACAGCATTATGAGATAGAAATGCAGAAACATTTTGATGCCGGAATGAAGTTGTATAAGAAGATGTTAGATGCTGGTATAGCAAAAGAGTGTGCTCGGTTTGTACTTCCTCTTGCTACACCTACTCGTTTATACATGACAGGTTCTTGTCGTTCTTGGGTGCATTATATTAACTTACGTTCTGCACATGGAACACAGAAGGAACACACAGAAATTGTGAAGGAATGCAAGACTGTATTTGTTAAACAGTTTCCTTCAGTCTCTGAAGCCCTTGAGTGGGTCTAAATAAAATCACATAACTTTATATTGATATGCCAACATACCCTGTTATACATAAAGAGTCTAAGGAGAAGAAAGAACTCTCTATGACTATGAAAGAATATGATCAATGGAGAAAGGATAATCCGGAGTGGGATAAGGATTGGCAAGCAGGTGTTGCTAGTTCTCAAGAGATGTTTAGATGGACAGGAGAAGCAGCATCCAGTGGATGGAATGAGGTATTAGACCGTGCATCCAAACAACCTGGTGCTAACGTCCGCAAAAACCGTGATTACAGTTTCTAAGTATGCCTAGGAAAAAGAAGACTGAGCAACCAATTGGGGTCGGGATGACCGCAAAGCAGATGAAAAGAAAGAAACCTATTAACGCAGATATGATGAGGGATATAGAACCCCTCACAGATAATCAGAAGGCTTTGTTCGAGGCATATGCTAAGGACCAGAACCTTGTTGCGTATGGTGTTGCAGGTACAGGTAAAACCTTTATCACTCTTTATAATGCACTATGTGATGTCTTGAATCCTGAGACACCTTATGAAAAGATTTACATTGTTAGGTCTCTTGTTGCTACTAGAGAGATTGGTTTCCTTCCAGGTGACCATGAGGATAAGTCTACTTTGTATCAGATACCTTACAAACATATGGTAAAATATATGTTTGAGATGCCTACAGAGGCTGACTTTGAGATGTTGTATGGTAATCTTAAGGCACAGGATACTATTGACTTCTGGAGTACTTCATTCATAAGAGGTACGACATTTGATAAGACAATTGTTATCGTTGATGAATTTCAGAACTTGAATTATCATGAACTTGATAGTATAATGACAAGAGTAGGAACACAATCTAAGATTATGTTCTGCGGAGATGCTACTCAATCAGATTTAGTTAAACAGAATGAGCGTAATGGTATCATAGATTTCATGCAAATCCTTCGTATCATGTCTTCTGTAAATGTAATTGAATTTGGTGTAGAGGATATCGTTCGGTCAGGACTAGTCAAAGAATATATCCTTGCCAAATTGGAACTTGGTTTATGAGTTTTACCCATTGTAATTTTTTAGGTGACCTTGAATTAAAGAAGAAAGACACTCCAGGATGTAGGTTGTATGAACTTCCTAGTGGACAGTGGGTTCCTTCTATTACTTCAGTAACTTCTTTTTATAATAGACAAGTCTTCATTAAGTGGAGACAGAGGATTGGTGAAGAAAAAGCAAACGCCATTACAAGAAAAGCAACTGCCCGTGGTACAGACTTTCATGAGGCTGCTCAAGCATATTTGGAAAATAGAGATCTGGTCTGGGAGAATTTCCTTCCTGCTACTCAGTTTATGTTTCATCATGCGGCACCATATCTGGACAAGATAAATAATATACACGCTATAGAAAGAACCCTTTACTCCGAGTACCTTGGTCTTGCTGGAAGAGTTGATTGTATCGCTGAGTATGAAGGCGAACTAGCGGTTATAGACTTTAAGACATCCGAAAAAATCAAACCTGAGAAGTGGTTGGAGAACTACTTTGTTCAGGAAATGTTTTACGCAGCAGCGTACTATGAACTAACTGAAATCCCTGTGACTAAACTCATTACTATCATGGTAACACCTGGTGGTGAGGTCAAAGTATTTGACAAAAGGAACAAAGAGGATTATATTAAGTTATTAGTTCGGTATATTAAAGAATTTGTTAGTCACAATACTGGGGCCGAGCATGGAGAATGAATTAGAAAAGGCATTGAAAGATAAGTTCTTTTGTCCTGCTCGTTTTGCACAGGAAATTGAAGGACTTGTACAAGTGCATAGTGATATGAATTACATTGATGCAATTGTTTATTTCTGTGAACTTAATGCCATTGATCTTGAGTCAGTTCCTAAACTTATATCTAAACCCCTTAAAGAAAAAATTAAATACGAAGCACAAGAGTTAAACTTTTTGAAGCGCACTAGCCGTGCCAAATTGGTTTTTTGATTCCATAAAAGGGGGAAAAAATTCCCGGCAAAAAAATCACCTTATTACTTTTTTATGATGCCCTTTGATGCCTATAAGTGTTACCTTGCGATGAAGAATCACTTCACGAAAGATAACTATGACTACCAGAAGTATAGAGGCAAGACAAGAGCAACACATCAAGCATTTTATAAGAGAAAGGATAGGTTCTGGTTTGAAAAGTTTGCACGTCAGAAGAGTGATAAGGAAGTAGAAGAATTTTTTGTTGCTAACTTTACATCTTGTGCTGATCCTGAGTCACTATGGATAGGAGAGATGATAAAGGAAGGAGAAGATAGATATCAGAATTGGCAGAAGAAAGTACAGTCACTATCATATATTTTCAAGGAAGAATCAGAGAGTTTGTTTACAGATAATAGAGTTAATGATGTGTTTGATTGTAGTGAAGGTCACCCTATAGTATTAAGAAAGTTCTTAGGTGGTAACATAAGCTTGGAAAGTTTGGTGATCTATGATAGAATACTTGGGTACGGAAAAGACTTTGATGAAAAGTTGAAAGACCCCGTGTGGGAAACCGTAAGTAGGAGGGTAAAAAAATATAAACCCTTCCTAAATATAAATGTACCCCGTTACAAAAAAATTCTTAAGGAGGTAGTTATCCATGGCAACTCTTAGTAATGAAGAGGTTCTTGAAAATCTGAAAAATCAACTTGTTACCAATGAAGAGACTCGTCTCAAACTCATCGGTGCAATTGATGTACTACAGCAAATTGCAGAGAGTCAAACTTCACCCGAAGAGGCACCAGAAACTGGAACAGTTGAAGTTGTTGAGCAAGAGGGTGGTGAATGAGTTTCTTCCAATCTGACATTGTAAGAGCAGAAATGGCAGAGATTAGCGAACTTCAAGAAGAAGTTTATGCTAATGTTATGAAGTTTGCTTACATGGATGATGAAGATAAAGTCTATCACATAGAAATTCTGGAGAGACTTATTGATAAACAAAAAATTCTTTATGCACGTTTGAGTTTATCAGATGATCCAGAAGCGAAATCAATGGCGCAGGAGATTCGTAAGTCGGCAACGATTATGGGTTTACCTGCTAATGTTGATATGAATATTATTTTTAGTCAAATGTCTCAGATGATTGGTGTCATGAAAAAACAACTTGACATGAATGAAGTGGACTGATAAAATAACAGAGTACAAACAAGCCAAATCTAATTAAATCCGAGGTAATCTAAATGTCTTTCGCAGACTTAAAGAAGCAATCTTCTCTTGGTTCACTGACCCAGAAGTTAGTCAAAGAAGTAGAGAAGATGAATAATACTGGTGGAGGTGCTGATGAGCGTCTCTGGAAACCAGAACTCGACAAGACCGGAAACGGTTATGCTGTCATTCGTTTCTTACCATCACCAGATGGTGAGGATATTCCCTGGGCAAAGTTATACTCCCATGCCTTTCAAGGCCCTGGTGGGTGGTACATAGAGAATTCTTTAACCACTAATGGTGGTAAGGATCCTGTCTCTGATTATAACAGAGAACTTTGGAACAGTGGTAACGAATCAGACAAGGATACTGTCCGCAAACAGAAGCGGAAGTTGTCATACTATAGCAACGTTTATGTTGTTAAGGACCAAGTTAATCCTCAGAATGAGGGTAAGGTTTTCTTATTCAAGTATGGTAAGAAGATTTTTGACAAGGTTATGGAAGCAATGCAACCAGAGTTTGAGGATGAAACACCAATCAATCCTTTTGATTTCTGGCAAGGTGCAAACTTCAAGTTGAAGATTGTTAAGAAGGATGGATACTGGAACTATGATAAGTCTGAGTTCGATGCAGTATCACCACTCCTTGATGATGACGATGCACTAGAAGCACTCTGGAAGAAGGAGTATTCTCTTGCTGCCGTAACTGCTCCAGATCAATTCAAGACATATGATGTTCTTGAAAAGCGTCTGAAGTATGTGTTAGGTCAGGGTCGTCCAGCTCCACGTCGTTTAGATGAGGAACTTGAGGACGAGAGTGAAGGTCGTGGTTCATTTAAACCAGACTTCAAATCCCGTAAGGCAGAAGAAACAGTTACTGCTGCAGTAAGTTCTTCAAGTGAAGATGAAGATGATGCTCTTAGTTATTTTCAGAAACTAGCAGAGAGTTAATCGTATAGTCTAATATTATCAGCACGTTTTAAGGTTCTACTTATAAAGTTAGTAGAACCTTTTTTATAGCCCATCATTTTTTCTATATCATCAAAGACGATATTTAAATATAGTCCTTTGAGAACAAAAATTCCTCTCTTTTGTGCGTTTAGTCTATCTTCGTATTCGTAATTAGTGACTGGTTGTGATACTGGATTAACTGTTACTTGTTGATTAATCCATTGGTCATAGTAACTTACACTCTGACCTACACCAACTGTTAAACCTTTGGGAAAAATTACAACATCTCTACTGTTTGTAACTTCATTAGATTCATAATGATGTACTCCATTATATAATGTATCGTAATTATTACCATATTTTTCTAAGAGATATGCATCCCATCCTGCTTGAGGTATTGGCCATTCATCTTGAACATTGATAATATTATTTGATAAAAGTATTACCCAATCTAAAGAAGAGTCTCCATAAATTTTATGTGCGACATTATCTGGACGGTCATCACCTTCTATTTGATACTTCTCAAAGAATGTTGTACTCTGAAAAATATCTTCTCTGAGTTTGGCTCTCTTGAAAAGATTTTTTACTGTAGTAAAGTCTGAGACATACTTTCCATCTTCAGTACGGTTTGCGTACTGAAAGTCTGGTATTTGACTGAAATATGGTTTTGGCATTTTAGTAACCGATGTCTAGATCTGAACTGTCCATATCATTATTGTATATGGGTTCTATTTCTGTGAAAGAAAAAGATATTTCATATGCAAGCATAGAACTATTATCATATGTCATATAGTTGCCATCAGGAGTATAGTTAACACTGAAATCATTTAAGGCACACTCTTTTATTTTTGGTAGGAATTTATGATCGCTACTTCCAGATAGATATTGTATTTTGTATGTGTTAGGTGCTTTTAGGAATAGTTGAGATGTTGTTTTCTTAGGTGCCATAGATTGTTTAAACATCCTAATGATTCTCATAATCGTCATACTTTCTCCTCTATCTCTAGGACTTAATCTCCAAGTGAAAGAGAATGGTCTTAGTGCGGGGCCCCTAAAGAGCAGTTCCATATTAGGATTCATCACTGCTCCTTCTGTTCTTGAAAGAAGGTCTGTGGTTCCTGTTAATTGTTGAGAAAATATATTTGCCATTGCTTTGCTGACATCACCACCAGCTTTTCCTGCAGCATTTAGTGATTCTTCAATACTTTCTGCTGTAGCACCAGCACCATCAGTTAGGAATGACTTAACAGCATCTGTCTTTGCGATGTCCAATGCAGTCATTTTTCCTTGTCCCCATTCTGTTGCATTCTTATCAGTAATTCCACCTGGTATTGGTAGTGTGACATCACCTACAGCTCTTCCTAATGCGGCAGATCTTCCTGCAAATCCAAGACCGCTTCTGCCACCTAATTTTTTAGGTTCATATTTTAATACTGATATTCTTACTCTATCTTGATCGGATGACCTTAATGTTGTGGGATAGACAAGACCTCTTGGGAATGATTCTCTTGCTGTTCCTCCTCCACCACCAGATCCACCACCTAGTCCAAAAGGACCACCTGATCCACTAGATTTTTTTCCTAAAACTCCACTACTATAACGAGACTTTCTTCCTCCTTGCCCTCCTTGTACTGATTTTGTTTTTTTACCTGAACCACCACCATCTGAAAGGTCTTGGTTTCTTTGTCCTGCTGCTCTGTTAAGTGCTGATCTTTGTGCAGAATTTGATGTGATTTGATTTTCTAGAGACAGTATCTGTTGACTAGATGCTCTTACAAATTTAGATTCATTTAGTCTGGTACTTCCTGATGCATTATTATTCCAAGATATATCTCCCGTCTCAGCATTTCTATCCCCAATAACAATAGGGGTAGCTCCAGAAGCAGATGAGTACTGTAATATTTCTGAACTGTAGGATGGTTTTCCATCGGCACCTATGGTCGGACCTGTAACTCTACTTGCAATATACGTGGTAGTTTTGCTTCTTCCACTGCCAATTACAACAGGACTTATTCTACTGGTCGTTTGCGATGCCATTAAACAACTTTTTTATCTATTTAGTATGTATTTTGCATAAGGAACGGCCAATAGGTCATCAAGTTCATTCCAATCCACAATATATAACTGTCCGGCAAGTTCATTCCAAGTATAGTTTCTTGATTGTTGCCAGTGATAGTTGATTCCTTTGAATCCCCATTGCTCTAATGCAGTACAAGCAATCAGTGGGTGTTGATCGTATTGTTTTCCAGGAGTCTTGGCATTATATACAAAGGTATAAAACTTTCCTACCTCTGGAATAGGTGTCACAGTATCATTGATAGCATCCATTATCATCAACATTAAATCCTCTGGATCATTTGTTGATAGTAAGTCTTGTTTGATTGGTTCAATTCTATTAGCAAATTGTGCAGGATCTCTATCTGATTCTCCAGTGAATCCGAAACTATCTGTCATTATTTAATCCCCAACTCGTCTTCGGTGACTATCTTAAAGTTAATACGGTTATCCCTACAGAATTCATCTGCTGCTTTCCACTTTGCTTGGTTCACTGCATAGGTTGTGCATTCATATATGTATGACTTGGTTATCTTTTTCTTTTTCTTTGGTGGAAGAGTTTGTTTCTTTGGTTTCACTTCAACAACATAGGTTTGGATCTTATTATTAATTTCTTTCACTTTAATAAGAAAGTCTGGATAGTAACGGTGGATACGATTATCTTTTGGAGAGACGTATGGGATACTAATCTCTTCAGAAGCCCATGAGACTACACTTGTATTTCTATCACACCACTGACAGAACTTTCTTTCCCAACTACTACGGCAGATAATATTATTAGGATTGCCGTTATATTTCTTGGGATTGGATGGTTTATAGCGACTCTTAATACTTTCTGCCATAAACTTATATACATAATATATAAGGTCAAGTAATATTTATCAAATGCCATCAGTTAGACCAAGATCAAGATCAATAGCAGAAATAAAGGACAGGTTATTACATCCTGCTCTTACTTCGCATTTTCAGGTAGTTATTGGCCCACCTACTAGACAGGATGGTTCCTTTAGTAAGTTCTTACGGCAGAGTGGTGCTTATGTTGACCAAGATAGATTAAATATAATGTGCTGTGAGACTTCATTACCTGGTTCACAATTAGCAACTACTGAATTATTAAATGATTTTACTGGTGTTACTGAGAGACACGTAAATAGAAGACAGTTTGATGATCGTATTGATTTAAATTTTTATTGTGATGCAAATCAATATTTACCTATTAGATTCTTTGAAGCATGGATGAAATATATTACGAATGAGGATGCAGGTGGTTCTAAAAGAGAAAACTTTTCTTATAGAATGAAGTTTCCAAATAGTTATAAGGGAACTTTAGAGATTACTAAGTTTGAAAGAAACATGGAGTTTGGTGGAGTGGGTAGAACAAAACAACTTACTTATGGGTTTGTAAATGTTTTTCCATTAGCAATTTCTTCTATGCCAGTTAGTTATGATGCTTCTGATTTATTGAAGTGTAATGTTTCGTTTGCTTATAGTAGATATTATATGGAACCAAGTCAGAGTTCATCTATACAAGAGTTCTTTAATCCTTTACGACAGTCAGTATTTAATGCAGAAGCATTCAATCCTGGCGGTATTCCTGATATTGTTGCTAAAGCGGCTGGAATATTTTAGTAAGTCGCTAAATAAAATACACTGAATTTTTTATAAAATTATTATGCCTTTACCAAAGATTGCTACGCCAACTTATGAACTTGAGTTGCCATCTACAGGAAAGACAGTTCAATATAGACCTTTTCTAGTTAAGGAAGAAAAACTTCTTGTTATTGCTCTAGAGAGTGAGGATACAAAACAAATTACAACAGCTATTAAAGCAGTAATTAAAGCATGTATTCTGACAAAGGGTATCAAAGTAGAGAATTTACCTACATTTGATATTGAATATTTGTTCCTTAATATTAGGGGCAAGTCTGTAGGAGAAGAACTTGATGTTAATATTATTTGTCCTGATGATGAGAAGACTCAGGTAAAGGTCACTATTGATCTAGATGATATTAAATGTCATAAGAATGAAGATCATACTAATAAGATTAAACTTGATGGTACTATTATGATGGAGATGAAGTATCCATCATTGGATCAGTTTATTAAATCTAATTTTGATATGAGTGAGAGTGCTAATCAGATGGACCAGTCCTTTGATTTGATTGCATCTTGTATTGATAAACTTTATAATGAAGAAGAAGTTTGGGCATCTGAAGATTGTTCCAAGAAAGAGATGAAAGATTTTCTTGAGTCAATGAACTCTTCTCAGTTTAAGGAGATTGAGAAGTTCTTTGAGACAATGCCTAAGTTATCTCATACTATTAAGGTAACTAATCCTGAAACAAAAGTTGAAAGTGACGTGACCCTGGAGGGTCTTGCGGCTTTTTTCGCATAGGCATGATCCATATGGATCTAGAGAATTATTATAAACTTAATTTTTCTCTAATGCAGTACCATAAATATAGCTTAACAGAGATTGAAAATTGGATGCCTTGGGAACGAGACATTTATGTGGCACTTCTTCAACAACATCTTGAAGAAGAAAAACTAAAACAAGAACAACAGCAACGTAAGAATGGCTAACAAGGTTAATGCTAGTAAATTTATGGGAAGGGGCCAGTCTGGTCTAGAGAAGAAAGTTGATGCCAATTCTAAGAAGATTACGCTGTTAAAAAATATAATTCAGTCTCATAAAAGTGATCTTGGAGAGAAACTTGCTAGTTTATCTCCTGCTGGTGGTGGATTAGATGCAAGTATACAGAGCATTACTAATTCTGTTACTTCTATTTCGGAGACACTATTAAGACAACAGGAAGTTGATAAAGAACAAGCAGAGGATGCTGCTATAGTAGAGGAAAGAAAGAAAAGAAATTTAAAAGAGAAAACTGTAGAGGGAGGTAAGAATATAGGTAAGGGGTTGATGGAGACAGGAAAGAAAATGCTTGGACCTGTCAAGGGTTTTCTTAGTAATATTTTTGATTGGATAAAGAAACTTCTTATGGCTAAGGTAGTCATGGAGTTGTTTAAATGGTTCAGTGATCCTGCTAATGCAAAGAAAGTTTCTAGTATATTTCGTTTCATTAAAGATTGGTGGCCTGCAATACTAACTGGTCTCCTTTTATTTGCAGGATCATTGTTAGGTCCTGGTGGATTAATATTAGGAGCAATTATTTTAGTGACAGGATTTATTCCTAAACTTGTAAACACAGTAAAGACTCTCTTAGGATTTGGTAAAGCAACTGAAAAGGATGCAGCAGATCTTGAACAAAAAGCAAAGAAGGGAGATGAAGAAAATATTAGTACTGAGACAGGACAGAAACAAGATGTTACACCAACTGATGTAGCAAATGCACCAGAGCCAGGATCAGAACAACCCGTAGAAATGAATAAGGGTGGTGAGGTTCCTGGAAAGGGAGATAGGGATACAGTTCCTGCTATGCTAACTCCTGGTGAGTTTGTTATGAGTAAGGATGCTGTTAGTGCATGGGGTAAGGATACTCTTGAAGGAATGAATGCAGCTGCTGGTGGATCAAATAAACCGGAAGGTGGTAAAGTTAAAAAATATGCTAGTGGTGGTGAAGTTCTTAATAATGAGACAGGTAGTTTAGCAAAGCGTATTGATCCTTTGATTACTGCTCAAGATCCAAAACCAGAAGGGATTGGTGGGATGCTTGCTGGTGCTGCTGACTTTATGACTGGTGGTTTATTTGATTTTGATGGTAAGAGTGGCGGTGGTCTTTTATCTAAGGGTGCTAATGTATTGGGTGGTATGTTTGGTGGTAAAGATAAAGATGGTGGTGCAGATTTAACTGGAGCGATTGCAGATCTGCAGAATAGATTTAATTATTCAATTTATGAAAAGAAAGGTGCTGATGGTGCTAAGGGTGCTACTGGTTCTTCTGGTGCTGCTGGTGCTTCTGGTGGTCTTCTGGATGGATTCATCTCTGCAGTTTCTACACTTCCTATTGTTGGTAAACCGTTGGCAAAAGCTACTGGACTATTGGTAGATGGTGTTGGAGATATGATTCAACAAAAACATGATGGTTTACATGCAGTTTCTGGTGATGGTGGAAAACCTATGCAGGTAGCGCAAGGTCAGAGTATGACTGGACCTGTAAGTACTCCAAATAAACCTACAACAACAGTTGCTTATGCTGATGCTCAGTCAAGTGCAGCAACTAGTGGAGCATCTGGTTCTACTGGGGGTGCTGGTGGTAAGGTTCCTGCTTTTGATGTAGGTACAAGGGTTTCTTCTGCAAAGATAAAAGTTTTGGGGATAACAAGATAAGATGGGTTGGCAAGCAGCACTAGGGGGAGCATTGAAGACTGCAGGGAAATCTGCAGCACAGTCTGCAGTGGGTAGAGCTGTGACTGGTCGTGGGGGTGGTAAGAAATCTGAAAGAAGAGAAAGAGTCTCAAAAATAATGGGTGTAGGTGGTGCTTCTCAGGGTCCATCTGTTAGTTCTGGTACTGGTACTGAAACATCTGGTGCATCAAGACCTATTAAATTAGTTTCTCCTACCATTGATAGGGTTCAAAATATTTCTAAATCATCTGGGAGTAATACTTTTTCAGATGAGTCTGTTGAAAATATTAGTATTATTGCATCTAAATTAATTGATATTAATACTATCCTTAAGGGAAGTCTTGTATTAGATAAGATGCGAGAGAAGAAGAAAAAGCAAGCAGCACAACGGAAGAAAAGAAATTTAAAAGAGAAGGCACTAGAAAAATTAAAGAGTACTGGTAAAGGAATAAAAGACCAGGCAGTTAAGGCTACAGGTGGAGTACGAAACTGGTTGAATAAACTTGTCTTTAGTTTTGTAATGATTGGTCTTATGAAGTTAGCACCGCTTTTGAAACCATTGATTCCTGTGATTGCTGCATTTGTTGATGGTGCATTGAAGATTGTGGGATGGATAGGTAAGTTTGTTGTAACATTAATTCACTGGGCATATAAGGCCTATGATGGTTTTAGAGGGTTTGTAAAGAATATTTTTGGTGAGGAGGGAGTAAAGAAATTTGATTCTGTAATGGGTCACTTGAATGGTTTGTTTAATGCTATCCTGATGGTAGGTATGGCCTTCCTGAAGTTTGGTTTCCTTCGTAAGATTTTTAGAAGAGGACTTGGTAAGGTACTTAAGAGAGGAGCAATTAAAATATTTGGAAAAGGTGGAGGAAAAGTAGTACAAAAAGTAGGGCAGAAATTATTTGGTGCCACTGGTAAGGGCATCATGAAGCACGGGGTTGGTAGAGCCGCTAAACGTGCAGCACTTAAAATGTTTGGTAAGACTGCCACTAAGATATTTGGTAGGATACCTATCATTGGTCCTTTAATTGTTGGTATTGTTTCTTTACTATCAGGGGAACCAGTAGGGCAAGCATTATTTAAAACATTTGGTGCTGCAATTGGTGGATTCCTTGGAACTTTTATACCTATTCCTATTCTTGGAACAATAATTGGTGAGATTATTGGTACATTTGTTGGTGATATGTTCTACTCTTTACTGTTTAAGGGTGGACTTGGTGCATTGGGCCAGAAACTTATGAATGCCTTTAAGGGTATTACTGAACCCATATTTGAATTCTTTGGGTCAGGGTTTAAACGATTCACTGAGGATTTTCCAACAATTACTATTCCAGATATAAGTCCTGGAGATATACTTGCTAATATAATAGAGAAATTACCTGGTGGTAGCCAAGTGTTAGGACTTGGTGTTCCTTTCACTGATTGGAGTGTAAGGGGTTTATTAAAATCACTTCCATCAATACAAGAGTTTTTAGGGTTCTTTGCTAAATTTGTTCCTGGTCTTAATAATTATGTTGAGGATGGAAAGTTAACAGAGTTACCAAATCTTTTATTACTTACTCCACTTGGAATGCCTTTCCTTATACCACATGTTGCTAAGTCATTTTTACCTGGAATGTTTGGTGGTTCTTCTGATGCTCCTTCCGCTTCTGCTGAGAGTGCTCCACAGTCTGATGATAAAGAGAAGAAGGAGGAGAAAGGAATACAACAGAATAAACTTGTATCTAGTTTAAGGGCTCGTGCAGCAGAGAAGAAAGAAGAGGAGGATAAAGCCAAAGCTAAGGCTGAAGCATTAAAGTCTTCGCAAGTTGCAGAGTCTACTAAAAATATTCAAGACTTTATGGGTAAACCTCTTGATCCTAAGACTTCTGAAGTCGCAGCATCAACTAGTCCTAGTGAAGTAGCAAGTTCAGTAGAAGGTTATCCTTCATATGATTCTGCTGCTGGTCAGACTGCGATGCTTCCTCTTCCACCTCAAATAATACCTGGACCATCTAGAACAGAAGAGGGTCTATCTCTTGAGAAGGGTGGTAGTGGTGGAAGTGAGGATTATTTTGAGGCTCTTTACGCAGGTAGACTTGCTTAAATAGATGTAGGAGGTATAATTATGTCACAAGAAGTAACAACTAGTAAGACTGTACCAGCTTCGGTAATCAAGGCCGAGATAACAGGTAATGAAGGTGGTACGGTTAATACATTGCAGGGACTTGTTCAGATACTGTATCATGAAAGTCTCATGCAGGATTCTATTAAGGTAGATTATATCTTTGCTGACTCAGGTAATACTATTAAAGGAAAATCTGCTAGGGAGGGTTTACCTATAGTAGGAACAGAAGATTTTGAATTAGCAATGGAAGATAATCAAGAGGTTAAACTTGAGTTCTCTAATAGTAACAGTAACTGTTTGATTATTAATAAAGTGACACCGATGGAGGGTGAAGCTTTAAAGGAACTTATTGCTTTTAGTTTAGTTAGTGAAGAATTTATTAGGAATGAGGAAGCAGATACTTCTATAAATCAGAGGATGGATGGAAAAATTTCTGATCATATTGAGGAGATATTAAAGGATAATTTAAAAACTCAAAAGGAATTGAAGATAGATGCGACATCTAATAATTATAATTTTGTTGGGAATAGTAAGAAAGCATTCTATACTATAAATTGGTTGTCTAAGTTTGGTATTACTGCTGGTGGTGATGGTGAAGAAGAGAAGACTGCTGGATTCTTTTTCTGGGAAACGTCAGAAGGATTTCATTTTAAATCTATTGACACTTTGTTTGCACAAGAACCAAAGAAAAAATTTACTTATACCTCCTCTGCGGAACAAGGAACTCTTCCACCAGAATGTGATGGAAAAATCTTAGAACTTGTGAAAGATAATCGTGTTGATTACCAGCAGAAGTTGAGGATGGGAACATATTCAACTAAGATAATTACATTTGATCCATTCAATTGTTTCTATGAAGAAATTGAGGAGACAGCAGAAGAAGGTAAAGGTGGAACAACATTAGCAGGTAAGGATCTTCCAAAATATAATAAGAAATTTAAAAATGCAGATGATCCTGAGTACGCAACACGTACAACTTTTATGCTTATTGATAAAGGAACTCTTCCATCAGGTGAGACTGAAGAACAGATAAAGAAAAATGAGGAGGAAATTTTGGAGGTTAGAAAGATACTTAATCAGGGTATTCGTAGATACAATCAATTTTATTCTCAACAACAGACGATTACTATTCCTGGAGACTTTAGTTTACATGCAGGAGATCTTATTCAGGTAGATAGTCCATCAATTCAATCTGAGACGACTGATGAGAAGGATCAACAAGCTGGTGGTAAGTATGTGATATCTGATTTATGTCACTATGTTACCTCCAAAGAAACCTTTACTAAGTTGAATATTGTTAGGGATTCCTTTGGAAGAGCGGTGTAAGTGTTGCATCACTATAATAAATATTACGGTAAGGGACTAATTTTATGACTACTCCAACACACGACTTAGACCACGAAGTCTATATTGATCCTAAGGATCATAAAGAACACATCAATCATGGTATGCTTGAGTATACTGAGGAGGATTTAAAGACTGCTCATGCTCTTTATGATGAGTACCATAAGGATGATGAACCTGAGACTGGTATTAATGATTATCATTTGAGACATCAAGATAAGAAATTAGATCAGTATTGTGAGAATCATCCAGACGCATTTGAATGTAGAGTTTATGACGAATAACTAATGGAAGGATCATTATTTAATCCAGGATTTCTGGGATCGAAGTTTTTATGGTGGGTTGGTCAAGTTGCCGATGATAGAACCTGGCGTGACAATCAAGATCCTGCTAAAAAAGAGGACCCTCAGTCCGATCCTGCATGGGGATATCGTTATAAGGTGAGAATTATGGGTCTTCATGATAAACAAGAAGACCCCATAGATTCTGATCATCTTCCCTGGGCTCAGGTAATGTACTCTGTTTGGGGTGGTGGTCTTGCTGGATCACGTCAGACTCCTGGAATCAGACAGGGAATGTTTGTCTTTGGTTTCTTTTTAGATGGACAGGATCAACAAGTACCTGTAATAATAGGAGTTCTGGGTGCAAATGCTAAGACTAAAGTTGAAAAGTTAGAAACAGGAAAGGATGATGAGGAGCAGAATTTTGGACCACAGAGTGGATGGTCTAATTCTGATGATGATGAGACTAAAGTATGTCCTGATGAACAAGTCGCACTTGTAAAACATTCTATTCCAACAGTAGAATCCTCAGATGCTGTACATCAAAGCACAGCAGCAGATAAGAAGAAGCAAGAGGTTCTAGATAGGAAACAAGCCTTGGGGTGTTGTGACCCTCAGAATCAGTCTGATACTAAGAATATTCAGACTATTAATGAACAACTTGCTAAGAATATAGAAGCAGTTCAGCAAGCAGAAATAAAACGTGCTGAAGCAATGGGTTTACCTGTAGAACCTAGGGATGATCAAATTGATAGATTGGTAAAGGATGCAACTGGTGAAATGACTGGTCCTATGAAAGGTATTATGGATCAAACCCAACAGTTAACTATTGATGAGCATAATCAAGATGTTCAGGAAGCATTAAATCTAGCAGTTCCTTCTTTTAAAAATAAATTATTAGAGGAGAATATTGCAGCATGTGAGGAGATATCTTGTATGTTTAATACTCTCAACCAAGGTTTGGCTGGGATGATGGGTGGGGCAATAAAGAAATCAATGAAAAAGAAAAAGGAACAAAATTCATCTCCAGTAGGTGTTGGTTCTACTTCACTAGGAAGTAAGAGAGAAAAATCCGGAATAATTGAAACTTTTATTCCTATTGTGAATGATGATGGCGAAATTAATGGTAATTGGGTACCAACAGTACCATCAGGATCTGGTGTAGGTTCAGAAGTGATAACTGGTTTGGATGTCCCACCATTACCATCTGATGGATATTATAATCCTAGTCCTATTTGTTCTACAGAGGAATTGATGGGTGAGGTATTAGGGTCTACTATTAATACAATTATGAATATTAGATTAGGTTCTAAGAGTAGACTTTTAAGAACATCTCAGAATAGTTTATCTGGATCTAATACTGATGTTATGGGTACAGAAGACACTCCATTAATTGATATGTCTATTAGTGAAGGTAATGTTGCTGAGTCATTACAGAGTGGTGCTATCTATGGTGTTGCGGTAGGAGTACTTGCATCTGCAGCTGGAGTTGATAAGAATGTTGTTGGTCGAGTGACTAATGCATTTAAACAAGGTCAATATGGTTATGGTTTAGAAACTATGATGAATCTTGCTAATGTTGTTGGTACGGATGAGGGTAGGGCATCTGCATTGAGACGTATTGCCACTGGTGATGTAGTTGGTGCATTTCTAGAAGCTGCTGTTCCATTGAAAGTAGATAGTGGGATGATGTCTAATTTAGGTGGTGCTCTTAGTGCTATTCAATCCGGTGATATGGGTTCTCTTACTAGTGCAATACAAGGTCTTGCTGGATTTGATGCAGGTGTTTTAAATGCTGTTGCTGGATTGTCGGCAGGTGCAGATTCATTGATGGGAATGGGTTCAATGGGTGGAAAACCTGTTAATATTGCAAAAGCAATGAACTTTGTTCAGTCTGTTTCAAAGATTTTTGAATGTGATCCTGAACCAGAATGCTCACCAAATAATGAGCATACATTAGGTGAAGGTGGTAGTGGTGGTGCTGGAGAATTAAACAGTGCAGCGATTGCAGAAAAGGCTAGTAATACTAGGCGAAGAGGTGGAGCATGACTCTTTCATTAAGCGATATACATTTAGGATATGTTCATCCGACTAAAGGTTATCTTAAGCATAAGACAATTTCTGATGCAAATAATTATGAGGTTTTAAATCCAGGTACTAAATTTATTTTCATTGATGGTAATCAAAAAGTTCGTTACTTAACTATAGATGAAGTTAATAAACTTAGTATTGCTGATCTTTTAAGAACAGATCCTTGTGTTACAAGACCACAACCATGTGGACCACCTACACTTAGATTTTATGGTGGTAGAGGAGTTGGTGCAGAAGCTAATCCTGTTATTGATAGGAAAGGTCAAATTATTGCACTTGATCTTGTAAGTAGTGGTGTAGGATATAGTTCTCCACCTAGAGTAAAAGTAACTGACCCATGTAAGAATGGTACTGGTGCTACTTTTGAAGTAGAGATTAAGAATGGTCAAGTTGAACAAGTTATTCCTAAAGATACTGGGTTTGGTTATCTTCCACCACAACCAGCAAGTCCAACATATCCTGCACTTGTTAAACTTAAAGAGGTTCGTGTTGCAAATCGTGGTTTTAACTATGAGTGTGGTAAAGATAAGTTGACAATCACACCCAATAATGGTACAGTTTTATCATATACTTGTACTCCTTTTGGGCAAATACAATCAGTTAAGGTTGAGAATGGAGGAAACTTCACAGAACTTCCAAAGATAACTATACCAAGTGCTACAGGATTGAATGCAAGATTCACTCCTGTTTTTGAAATTATTCGTGACCCTCTTACTCCAGAGGTTGCTAGACCAGAAGATCTTGTACAAGTATTTGATTTAGTTGGGTTAAACCTTAATGGATATGTTGATGGTAGAACTTACTATGGGAATGTTTACTTCTCCGATGGAGTTAAGTATGCTGGTACTAGACAAAGTGGACGTGTTCCAATCAGAGTTTATGATACTCTTAAAGATAGTATAACTTATAGGAGTTCGACTGATGGCAGGTAACGCAGAGAAGAAAAACTTTTGGGCTCAGGAAATAGGAACTCAGAATGCTGTCATGAAATTTGGCGCATTAAGTCCTGAAGGTGATGTTACTGCAAGTTGGCAAGTAACTGGTGTGGATGGAAGGCACTTCATCGCTATGGATGAGGATGGGAAGCGGAAAGGTTGGACAACCATGAATGCTCCTGGTGCTTTTCAGATTAATTCTGGTGAAGACCTTCTTGTCATTGGTGAGAATGCTACAGGAGGACGTGAGAATAAGGTTGAACAAACTGGTATGTTCTTTAACTGTGAGAATGGTGACCTTGTTATTAGGGCTAGAAATGGTAAAGTTAGAATTGAAGGACTTGATGTTGAGATATTTGCTAAAGGTAATCAACCTGAAGGTGTGTGTTGGATTAGAGGAAATGAAACTGTTAAACTTGACGGAAAGAATATTACAATAGATGGAAAGCAATCATATAAAATAGTGAGTACTGGACTTTTAACTTTAAGTGGTTTATTAGGGGTTCATATCATTGCTCCTATTGTGACAGGAATAACTGCGGCATCGATACCTAAAGGTATAATGCCAAAACCAGGGACGAAGCTTACTTAGGAGGGATTATGGCATTATCATTTGATGAAATCTGGGTATACAATGGGCAATTAGTTGTTGCTGAACCTTTTACTACTCCTAAAGTTTTAGGAACAGGGCGGGATAAGATTGAGTG
>VTLG01007080.1_pt1 | contig 25000 bp, 36 predicted proteins | sample 4694571 | NCBI WGS metagenome assembly VTLG01 (sample SAMN12604809, study PRJNA352737) | marine metagenome | biome: ENVO:00000447; feature: ENVO:00000209|ENVO:00000569|ENVO:01000036; material: ENVO:00002151; isolation source: viral sequences binned using virsorter ...
ACGCACTACCCTCAAAATTTATTTTTTTTACAGTACCTTTTCAGTTTGCAGTCCGCAATGCTTCTGCCAGGGCTACATTGAATCGGGTTCTGTACTTTCTATTCACTGTTTTTTGAACGATAGAACTCAGGGGAAAGCGACCTCCCTTATATTTTGTGAATGGTTCGTAGGCTATACGCTGAATTATCTTGCCGGTTGCTTTCCACTTCTTTGCCTTCGATCCTGTTGCACGTTTACTGTTTGCCGGTGTACGTTCCCAAATCCCTGCGTCCTTCTTCGAGTAATCACCAATCGGAACACCAGCAAAATATTTATCTTTATCACCAAACATCTTTTGAATCTTCGCTTTCTTTCCTGCAATGTTTCCAAACTTGTTGAGCTTTATCCCGCCACCTTTTGTATCGCTTGGAATCCTCAGTTGCGGACTGCCCTTCGGCCTTCGAATGCCGCCTTTGATATGCCGAATCATTATCTCTGCAGGAGATTCGCGCCATTTTGTTTTGCCAAATCCTTTGCCAGCAAAACCCACGACTGCAATCAAATGTTTTTTCTTAGATTTTTCAACGATGACAGACTTAATAAGACCCTTGGTTGGTCGGTCTAGTCTGATTGGGAGAGCATTTTGGACAGCTAATCTTCCGTCAAAGGCCACGTCATTCAGCGCCCTGCTGGTAGCAAAAGGTATCTGTTGCCTTTGTACGTAGCTCAAATGCTTTGTGAGCTTTTTAGTGTCTGCTTTGAGATCTATTTGCATCGGGTGGCCATCCATGGCCAAGATTCATCCATGACTGAATTAAACTAAATATATCTGGTTTTCAACGAATGCGGAACTTTTCAGCGATCTTCAGCGAAAATAGTTGGAAGTAAGAGGAAGTAAGAGGAAGTAAGAGGAAGTAAGCGACAATTATTCTGTAATATTACCCGACATTAAAAACGTTCTGAGTGAGTCACCACTAATTAAATGGCGACGAGTTGGCTGGAATGATTCAAGTCTGCCATCGTTTATCCATTGACGCACCGTTCTATCAGTCACATTGAATAGATCGCAAACTTCTTCGATCCTGTAAAACATACGATCATTCAGATATACGTTTGAGTCTTTCATAATGCTTTTTGGTTGAAGTGAATAGAAAATAAGCTACAGCATCAGCGGCGGCAGTACGATCATCAACGAATAAAAATGGTATTGCGAAACGTGCTATCCAAGAGACAACCGAATGCGTCGCGGCTTCAGGCGTTATCCTCGAACGGTATTCACCATTGCGTAACTGTTGCCAGGAAGTCTCGACAACAACGCATCGTGCATCGTATGCCTTCATGCGTTGCAACTCTCTTTCGAAACGTGTGCGTCCTGAAGTCATACATCCAATCAAATCTGGCAATGACTTTCGTTCAACGCAAATCAAGTCTTCGAAGCCGCTCACAGAATAATCACCAGTTGGCAAAGTATCTGTGATTGATCGCAATGGTAACTCCAACGGTAATTGTTCGCGAGTGTCGATGATAGCGAGAACGTCGTCCGTTGTAAATTTTGGCCGACGCTTTCTTGCTGTCGGATGTGGTTTTGGTTCGGCGAATAAAGCCTGGCGATTTAGATTAAGCGTTTGCATATTCGAAATTTGTTTGGACTGGCATTGTTTCAATCTTATTTTTGAATTTTAATGCTCCGGATAATTCGTAATTTTTTTGGTTTGCTTTCCATAAATCGTAAATCCAAGCCATAGAATCTGCAGAAAATAACCTGTCTCGAATTGATGAATCTTGCAAACAAGTCTTTTTGATCCCAAATCCATGAAGCCTTAAATCCGGTCTGATTTCCAGAATTGCATTCAATACATCAACAATTGATTCTGGATTTGAATTTCTTTTGCATATTGACCCAACTCCAACCCAAGCGTTTTGTTTTAATAATGATCCATAGTCGCGGACGTGCGTCGCATATTCTTCTGGATCATAACCCTGAAGAACTGGCATAATCGGTGTGTCACATCCTAAAATTTCCATTTCTTTGATAAGTTCCCGATAATTCCGCGTCGTCATAAATTGATGTTCATCGACCGTTCGACCTAATTTTTCCAAAATGAAATCCTCGCACATATAATCCTGAGAGACTGCGCGAACCAATATTCCACATCTTGACCAACGTTTTATTTGATTTGCATATTCCTCGGCAGTCAGAGAATGATCCCCATCTTTTGATACTTGCGAAAATGCGCCCGAATCCATGATCCATGTTTTTGCATTAAAATCACTCTTCCTTTTTCTGACACCGGTTAATCGATTTATAGAAATGAAAGAGCAATCGACCTTTTCCGCGTGACTTATATTTTGGATACCTGTGAAAAATATCATAAAGCATATTTTTGCTGTTCTTCCAGTTTCAAAATTCGCCTTTTATTTGCCTGTGAATTTTTAATGTCAGAGGGGCTTAATTCCCTAGAAGAAAAATTTATAATATTTTTTTTATTCCCCTTTTCTAAATTCTCTTTCCTTTTCTCTTTATATAAAGGAATAACTCCCTCCGATTCGGGGACTGTTTCGGTACCATCCTTGTTGGACTTAGACCCCCGATCCGGGGACTGTTTAACTACCCCCGATTCGGTAGTAGTTAGGACGTGATATTTCTGAGGATTTTTGACCCCTCCTTTTCCTTCTGTATTTTTTTCGATCCATCCAAAATTAACCAATCTTTTTGTATAGAATGGAATTTTCTTTTTATTAATTCCGGTATCTTCAGATAATTTTCTAATTGATGGCCAACATTCATTATTTCGATTTGGTGTTGACCTGTAAATTAACCAGGCCAAAACCCTCATATCGTTTGCCGAAAGTCGCGAATCTGTCAATACTGAAATCGGGAATTTAACAAATTTCATTTAATCACCCAGCTAAAGATTCAGCATCGGCCGCCATCTGGTCAAGGATAACCGGTGGTTTTTCTCCAATACGCGATTCAACTCCAAACGGTGATTCTCCAAGAAACAATTCACGCAAGTCAATTTTGGCGGCTTTCGCGGCTTCGATTGCGATTTCTGGCGGAGCTGAAATTGGTGGTTCAGCAACGATTCCGTATTTCGTGCCGAGTTTTTCGCCTTCGCGAGTGATTGAAATATTGTATTGACGCGGATCACCCCAGGCCTCGTTGTTTGCATAAGATGTCAGCGCTTGTTGGATTGTCGATTGCGTGATTTCCCAGCATTTGACAGCTTCGTCTTCATAGTCCCAAACAGTCAATGCCCAAAAATGTCGTGGTTCATCATCACTTGCGCTTTTTACGTCGTCGTAAGAGTCCATATCACCGCGTAACGGCGTATTTCCATCAATGGTGTGTTTCCACCCAAGATAACCCATTATTGCCGTGTGTGCGTGACGGAAGTCCCCCAGAATGCGAATTTTCGATGTGCCTACTTGTGGTCTGAAATAAATGTTATTTTGAGTCGGCGGTTCGTAATTTTCAGGAAGCCAGTTCGTTGCCATGTTTTGCCTTTTTGTTTGAGTATTTACTAAAATATCGAACGAATAAATCTCGCGCATAATTGCGTCTTCGCTCGTTCTTCGCCGCTTCATTGCGACGAATTTGTTGCGCTCTGATTAACTGAATCACAGCTAAGTTGTTAATTGTTTGTGTCATAAATTCCTTTCATGATTTCGTATGCTACTTGTGGGACAATTGCGTTGCCTAATCCCTTGAGTCTTTGAATCCTGTTTTTTTCTCCTGTTGTAACTCTTGGGATGTCAGGTTCGTCCATCCAAGTTCGTACCCCATCAACCATTCCACCCAAGTTGCTGAGAGTGAACCCTTCCCTGTGTTCCTCACATCTGGATGGTTCCCTAACATCGGTTGCATCTTCCCTGTTGGTTTTCCTGCTGCATCCTCGTTTGCTGTTGGAGTTGGCCACATTTTGACAGCCATTGTCAGCGGTGTTCCACCCTGTGAATATTCCTTTGTCCTCTCGTTTACTGAATCCTGAGTTGGAGTCGGCCACATCTTGACTGCTGTTTCCAGAGTTGCTCCCCATTTCGTTCCATTCGCTGATACTCTGCTTTTGCCGTCCTCCGCTACTGAACCCGATATTGCTCCGGTGTGAGCTCCCCTCGGAGTTGCACTCGGAGTTGGCCACAATCCAAACCCTATCTCGTCGATGCTTTGCGTCTTTGGCACAAGCTGGAATAACAATCGATTGCGTGGTGTAACCTTCACTCTCCAAGTCATCCAACACATCGTCGAGACCCATTGAGACGTGACCAGCAACGTTTTCAGCAAGCACGAAATCCGGCCTTGCTTCTCTGATAACTCTAAACATTTCTGGCCAGAGATGGCGGTCGTCTTTCTCGCCTCGTCGCTTCCCGGCTTGTGAAAAAGGTTGACACGGATATCCTCCGGTAATGATTCCAATTCCAGAAAACTCATCTGCCTTGAATGTTTTAATGTCGTCATGGATTGGTATGTTTGGAAAATTCTTGTTTAATACTTTTTGTGCAAATGGTTCAATTTCTACAAACTGGACAGTTTCAATTCCTGCCCATCGTGCAGCTAAAGCAAATCCTCCGATTCCAGAAAATAAATCAAGATGTTTCACTTTTCTTCTTCTCTTGAAATTGCAACCATCGAATTTCCAACATTAAATCCTCGCGGAATATTTCAGCCTGGCGCATCTCGCGATCCGGAATCCATTCGATTGTGTAGACGTTGCGGTTATAATGTTTTTCGTGCCTTTCTCTATCATTCATTGAAATTACTTAAAATTACTCTTACCGAGTAAGGGTTGAGTAAGACATTTTAATGCGATTTTCTCCACCATCTTTGATACTTTCTGTTCGCGATCACACCGCATTCTTTGGAACAATAACGCGTCCGTTTTTGTAACTTTTTTGGATGATTTATAATTTCATCACCGCAAATTGCACAGGTTTTATTCATAAAAAAATTAAAAGCGACGATAGCCCACTAAAATAAATCACTAACGTCATCTAATTTTCATTGTTTATCTGCCCGAATTAATTGACAACTTTCCTTCGTAATTGCTCTTGTAACCCTCGCGTGTATAATTCTGGTAACATTTGATCGTCAATGACTTCTTGCGCTTTCCGATTAATCGTTTCAGTCACGCGTATTTCCGCATCCTTTAATTCGGTTGTGAAAATACGATTGAATATTTGCATTTCGCTTGTGCAATTTTCCACCGCGATTATTAATCTTTCAAATGAATCGTTCTCCATTTTTATCCTCCAATTTGAATTTAAGCCGCCCATCTTCAATTTCGGCGACCGGCAAATTTGCATTTATACATCCGCAAATTTCACGTTCTTCAACTAATCCCTGAAGCGGCAATCGTTTCATATACAAAATATATCCACGACCGCCGCATCGCTGACACGGTTCCACAATGCCTCGAAGTCGTTTTATGTTCTCTTGGTCGTCCGTCATTCTTCATCCCCCATTTCATACATCAATGATGAGCCGAACAAATCATCTGGAATCCACCCATAAGCCGCATTAACTTCTGGAGTTTTTCCTGACGGTGCGCTCGGAAATTTCGTTATTTCTCCACCCTTTTTGATGAATTCTAATATTTGATTTTTGTTTTCAGAGCAACTTGAATTGAATACTGGCGATTTATGTTTTTCAAGATTTTTAGGAATAGTTGATTTGATAAGATCCATTGGAGAAACCGCAGGACGTAACCCGCGAGCGTGTCGTGCTTCTTTTCTTGAAATAACATTTGCGGTATCTCTGCATTTAATTGAACAGAACACATGAGCTACACGAATAGGCAGAAATGATTTTTTACAAAGAATGCAGTATTTTGGTGGGAATTTCTTTTTGCGCTTCAGGCGGAGTTTCCGGGCTACTTCTGATTTGTTGAAAATTCGGCAGGTATCGGAACAGAATTTTTGCTGGAAGCCTTTTAGTTTTCTTTTACAGATAATACAGTCCATGTTTTATCTTTTTTTAAATCATTGAGCGTTTGCCCGATATTCACGCAAATCATCAAGACGAAAAAGGCGCATACCTCGTTCGTGAAGTTGAATTGATGGAATTAAGTCTTGTCGTGTTCTAAATTGCGATTCGGTTAAACCTAGAAATTTTGCGGCCTCCGGAGATTTCAGGAAGCCTGGTATGTTTTGTCTTTTTGTTGTTGTTCCCAATTTGTGCGACCAGTTGAAACACGGACTGAAAATCCGTGTGTCTATGATTAAATGGATGAATCGGGAGCAAAATCAGATATTTATCCCCGATTATTGGAAAACTCTATTTTTGCAACTTGTTGAGTAGTAAATATGCCTAGTCATAAGACTATTCGTTTATAATGCAAAATGCAAACAAAAATCCATTTATTTTAAAATAATGTGATTTTTATGAATATGAGGGGGATATTAATATGTCCAGATTGCCGGCTGATTGAACGGCGCATCCATTGACGAATCGCGATTATCCAAATGGAGAAATCTGGATTTTCTTTCATTACGAAAGTTTAGGCCGAGGCCATTGAACCCAATATTTTGAGCCAATTTTACGAGATTTAGAACGGAACTGGTATTTATGTGTCCGGTTAAAATATCAACTGCACGTCCAAAAGTATGAATTCCTGCTTTCACTTTGTGGCTAGATATATCAGAATTATGCAGTTGACAGCGGCGGCCACTCGAAATTCTCAAAGCGAAACCAGCTTCATCCCGAAGCGCTTGGAGCATCCGCATGAACTCGTCTTGCATTTCGTCCTGGCCGCATCCATAGGAACATTGACAATGCATTTCTGTCGTTGAAAAATTCTTTGTGATCTGCAAAATTCCTCCTACTATATAAAATCCAAATTGGCGACGCGTTAAATCTATCACGATTTTACTCGCTTAATTCGCGTCAAACGAAATTATCGCAATTACTAACATCACGATTATTATGAGCAAAAATGAAGTCCGAATATCTAAATCAGACTTACGCTTTTTCGGCAATCTGTTTTTCTAAAAGTAAACACAATTTATCGTCGATTTTATTTGTTGATTTCGCCGATAAATATTTAAGGATAGAAAGTGCAGTAAACATAATCACCTTTTCTGTAAAGAAAGCAGTTACGATGGTTTTAAGTGTTGCAGAAATTACTGGAACTATAAACGGCATTTTTTACCTCCTAACATTTTTTATTGCGATGCGGTGCAAATGGTTCCACGCATTGCCAGATTGATTGATTGCTTGGACGACCGTCCACCCAGTAACCGACCTCGTTGCTCCCCTTGAATCCATTTGAGTTTGAACATCCAATTATAAGCAACGCAATTAAGATAATTAAAATTCGCATTAATGAGCTAACCGACCAACGTTGATTCGAATGTCCGTTAATATTGATTCTACATCCTTTATTTTACTTTCAAAATTTTCTTCTGCCATGTGAAGATGCTGGATATGTAGTTTATTATCCCGAGCTAGTTTTTCCACATCCATGACGGTTGCAAAGAGCCATCCTACAATTCCCATTAGTCCAGCAACAACAAGGGGAGTAAATGTTTTGACAAGCGTGTGCTCAGTAACAGCTTGTATAGTTCCATTAGCCATTTTAAAAATTTGCTGATAAAGTCTTATTTCTTTTTTTTGCCATATCTTCTTTTTTCTGTTTTGTCCTTTTCTTTTCTATCAGTTCCCGCATTTCTTTTTCTTTTTCTTCCTGGTTAAAACGATCAAAATCTTCAATCGTTAATCTTTTCTTTGCTTTTTCTTTTTTTATATCTTTCAGAATTTTCGCATTTAATGACTGTTCAATTTGTTCTCGTCTTTTCTCTGTTCCATCTTCCTTTTTAATAAACAGACTTTTGAAAGATTCCAAGAATTTCATAATTTGTCCGTGTGATGCACATTGAACCAGTATTGCACGGCATCCTTTTGTGAAATAACCAGCATTCCGGTGATGGCCGACACGAGATCGCGTGAGGAATCGGGTACGATGCGATAAAATAACAAGACCAACATCAAAATTAGTAACATAAATTGACACAACGTTATCAAAAATCTTGCGCCGAATTTAAAGAGCCAGCGCCGTTCCTCGTCATCAACTGGCGAGTCAGGTACTAGCACGTCGATGATCTCGTCTTTTTTGCTCACCGGTCGATCTGGGGATTATTATGGATTACGTCGTGCTTCTTGTTCTGCTTGAAAAGTTGTCCATGCAGATTTAACTTCATCAGTCCATAAATTTTCTGCAATTTCCTTAACTGTTTTCATAATAGGGTCTCCATCCTCATCAACACCACGTTGAATGGTTTGATTTTCACCTGATACATCATCACCACACTTTATTACTCTGCGATGATAACCACCTGAATCAGTAATTTCTCGAATCTGGAGATGATTGTAGTCTGTAACTACTTCTATTTTGTTTATTGAATTTGCCATAAATAATCTTAGTTTATTGGATAAGTTAATTGAAAAATGAAAGTAAAAGCTGTGTCTAGATGACTTTGATCTACCCAAACAGAAGTTCCACTCTCATCCACAGAAATAATTGACATTAAATTAGTACCTGCACCAATCCAAGGTGTAAATCCAGTAGTATGCGTACCTCCGTGACTTCTTATTCCAATTGACCCTGCTGCCGCCTCGGAATCTTCACTTAAACCAGTTTTTGATGTAAATGGCAGACTCATTTGTAATGTAGCATTAAGCGAACCACTTTCACTAGAGACATTAATATAACCATTCACATGACAAATCCCTCCAATTTTGATATATGAAAGTGTCTGCGCAGTTGATGTTGTAAAACTGCCATCTCCACATACTAAGGTAGGAACATGAATTCCCTCTTCATAATCAAGTTCAGTTCTGCCGATGACACCTGATCTGCTTCCTAACGAATTAACTATTCCTGACATTTACCTCCTATTATTTATTCCATACATGGTTTATCCTTACGTATTGTTTTGGTCGATGAAAGTGCAAGTAATATCTGCTTTACAGGCCGATGAACCGCCAACAACTCCTAAAGATTGGCTGGTAGTTGATCCTTGCGCCGCTATTGCTGTTTGTTCTGCTACTATGTCATGATCCCCTGAAATTCCAGTAGGTTCAGTTCCATTAAAAGAGAACTTGTCATTCCAAACGTATGTTTCACCAACTTCCAGTATTGGAGTTTTGAAAATTGTAATTTCCGAATTAGTTGAACCAAGTCGACCACTCCAACCCGTAATAGACCCAGTCCATCTGTTATTTGCTACTGTACTATCGACAGTTGTACAATAAACAGTAATTGATAATATAGTATAAATATGATATCTCTCTCCCACCACACATATTCCTGTCGGTGAATTATCTATATTATCATATAATATTGAACGTATTATCTCTGTTCCTGTTGCTTGTGAAATTGGCATTTCTTGTCCTTTCTAAAATTATTAATAACCGAAAACCAAATTCCGGTTTGTTGATGAATGAAAACAGGAACCATTTTCACTTATAGTTCCAGTTGCTGAAGTACTGACACGACCGGTATCACCTTCAACTAATAACTTCCCTGAATCTACGTTAAAATCATCTCCTGCACTACTTCCAAGTGTAATCGACAATGACTCTCCGGAGCCTGGATCAATTACTCCCGCGTTTAATGTTCCATAAGCCATTTTTTCCCTTTCTTAAAATATTTCATTTAAAGTAATTGATGTTGATACATTTGACGCAGTTTTATCAATATCAAACGAGGTTTCCGGAGCATTCTGCAAATAATAAAATCCCGAATATCTCGTTGTTGGTTCTTCCGCACTGGTCATATCTGCGAGAAAGAGTCCTGCAAACGGTTTTGAACGATAAGCTCGAACAAAATCTTCGAATGTCCTTAACTGTGCATTCGTCATAATGAACGATAAACCAACCGATTTACCGATATTGAATTGCTTATACTGGTAACCGCCATTTGTTAATCTCCGACGTGTAGAATAATCAATCAAAGAATTTGATAACCCAATCTGAGGATTTGGCATATCCAAAACTGACCCTCCGCGAAAAATACCAACCCTAATCGGATTAATAATCGAAGTTACTGCTTGCGTATCTATATTTGATGAAAGTGTTACTGATCCTGCCGCGATTCCACTTCCTGTATAACTGGAAATCTGCGGGAAACTTGTTACAATCGAAACTGATATCCCCGCATTAATTGACAGAGTTATACTTGTATTTATTGTTAATGGAGTAACTGCCTTTGAATTCACACTGATTGTTGTATTAGTTGCGACAATTGACGAGATCGAATCCCCACCTATAACAACTTGAGAACCCACAAGAACGCGACCATGATCCCGCAGATTTACAGCGGTTCCACCAGAATCAAGAAACCGTCCTGTTGTCGATGTAGCTCTTTCCCAAGACGCGATTGCTTCACCATTTGAAGTCTGCGATTTCCTATCCGTCGATGTTGTCAAAGTTACAACTAAACGACAATCTGCACTTTGCGGATTTTCGAAAATAATAAACTGCGAAAGTGTGTAATTATCTTGACCAACAAAATAATTGTTCAAAGTATTCTTATTCCCACCGATATCTGAATTAACCAAGTCCGCAGTCGTCAAAGTTCCAGTTTCGTGAACTGAAGAACCTGCCGCATTTTGAAAAGAATAAGTTGCTGAATCTGCCATTAAACCCGCCACAAAAAACGCTTGAACCTTATTGCTCGCGGAACCGTCAAAATTTGCTGTGATGGTAGCTGTAGTGCCTCCTACCGCGGCGCTTGGTATATAGCGAGAATTTATCTTGTCATTCTGTACATTTGCAATCGGAAAATTAGACGCTGAAAACGGAGTTGTTGCCGTGATTGAAGTCGTTCTATCGTCGTGTAAAATTTTCATCTGTCTGTAGTAAAATCGGTAAGCGTTGCGTCGCCAGAAATCGTTGTGTCTTGTGAAACAAAATTATAATTAATTGTGCGAACAATCATATCAATTGTGATTAAATCAGCTTCCCGGTTCAGCGTAAAACGGTCGCCAGGTTTCCAGTCTGTTTGAATATCGGAAACGGTAATAGAAGCAATTGGTTTAATTTCAATATTTTTAACCGCAGTTATTATCGTTGAAACTTCCGAAACTTGTGCCAGTGTGTCGGCATAAACATTTTTTGTCATAGTTCTACCAACTGGAACATTTGTCGCAACAACAGAAATTGATTCTAAAAATAATTGCGTTTCTTTTCTTTCAATAACATTGTATCTGGCTTCAACACTTGCGATCGGAAATGGTAATTTGTAACTCGTCGAAATAACGTCAATATCTTCAATAACTGTGGCAGTCGGATTGTTTGCACGATCAATTAAATATAGCGTTGTATTACCATCAGTTGGATTTGGTGAAATATAAAATTGATGATTTGTTGCTTCTGCTACAAGTGATGCTAAATCAATTAATAATTTCGGTTGTACTTGATACAAATGTATAACGCGAGAACTGGCGCTGGATGTTTTACTAGTTTCTGCTGTTGTAACATCCAGACTTAAAGTTGTCGCGACATAATCAAAAAACTGTTCAACTGTCGTTCCGTTTGTTCCTGTTCCTGAAACCACTACGTTTCCGTCTGAATAGCCCGTAGTTGTTATTGTAGTCGACGTGGCTGAACTAAACCTATCAACCCCTTCTTCGTGTACTGAAATTCCGCTTGTTGCCAAGGCGGGATTTCTGAAAGCATTTGCGCCTGTTTGGACTAATGGTTGCCTGTTTGCGACCGTACCAAAGGAAAACGGATTGTATCGTGTATTCCCACTTGAATCCGTAACTGTTGATATCGCTTGCGATGAATATTCTGTTGAATAAAAAACGAATCTTAATTGATCGTTTGAAATCTGGTCTAAAACAATCGATCCTGCAAAAAGCGGATGGATAGTATCCATTTTGATTTCAACCGCATAAGCGCTTTGTGTCAATAATGCAGTAAACCGCGACAGTCCAAATGGATGATTTGCATTATCTGGTTCTGAAGTCAAAACAATCATTCCAGATTGGACGGTTAAAAAGCCGCCTACTGTTGCACCTAGTGTTAAATTTGGTGGACTATCTATAAATCCGTGATAATACTGTCCGTCGGACGACATATATTCTGTGTCACTAACAAAATAATTAGCTCCGGAAACAGTAATTTTTATTTCAATCTGCGCCATTATTCCAACGCGGCAAATTCACTATTTCTGGACGCGCGCTCAGTTATTTGCACTCTAATCTCACTATCGTACGCACTAATCTTTTGACCTGTTCCGTCGTATATATTGACAACAACACCACTGCCTCCGCCACCTCTTGAAGCATTCCGCGACGCTGGTGATGCCATTGGTGCAGTTTGACTTGGCACTCCCTCTGCAATATATGGAACTTTATATTTCAACATATTCGTTTCCCAATCTCTCGTACCTTCTGGACGAGGCTCATCAAACCAAAAAGGTTTATTCCAATTAGCTGTGCTCAATCCTGCCGATGTTCCAGTTGCATTGTAAGTAACCGCGACTGCCCTACGACTTGCTGTTCTTGAAGATGCAGAATAATTATTAATTTTATTCACTAATGATACGAGTTTCCCTTCTGCTTTTTCTGCACTATCAAAAATTGCGCTAGGAACTTGAACCACTGTATTTGTAAAATCAAAAATTGTGTCTGGTACTGCAATTGAAGTTGTATCAATAGAAATATCTACCGCTTTAACTTCTGCTTCCAATGCATCAAAGATTTTTTCAAACTCTAATTTTGCAGTCTTACTGGTTTCACCTAAATAAAACTTTGCATCACCCAAAACAGTCATAAAAAAGGAACGGAATTTCAGTTGAATTTTATTAAGTTTTTTTACTTCTGTTACTAAATCATCCATTACGTCCGTCATCGCATTTTTAACGTCGTTCCCTTCAAACAAAACAATATTATCAAGTGCTTTAAAAAATTCCTCAAAATCCGTTTTCATGTTTTTGAAATTCTTTTCAATCGTCGAATTTGTTCCACCTAAATAAAACGTTGCATCACTCAAAACAGACATAAAAAATGATCGGAATGCCAACTGAATTCCACCTAACCCTTGATCTCCCGCCAAATTTACAAATTCAATTTTAGTTGCTCCAAGACCTTCTTCGAGTTTTTTCAAATTTGGTATGACATCTTTTTTTGATGTTTTTACAAATTTTTCTGCAACTTTTAATCGTTTTCCTTCAATCTTTTCAATTTCTTTTTGAACTTTTTCTAATTTAGGCAATTCTTTATTTACACCTTTCAAATTTTCTTCTCCATCTTCAGCAAAACCAAACCATTCTGAAATATCGTCTTTGTATTGATAAGCAACCGTCCCAATTGCCGCAATTCCAGTGGCAATTAATACATAGGGATTCAAAAGCATTGCAACATTCAAGGCGGTTACCGCAGTAGTAATTAAACCCATAAAAGCCCAAACCTTTGTAGCAATAAATACACCTGCCAAAGTTGCAACAAAACCTGCAACAAGATCAATATTTTCGGCTAATAAAGTTAAAGCAGGAAGAATTGCAATTAATGCCGGTGCCAAATTCGCAGTTAAAACCCGACCCAATATATCAATTTTATCATTGAAAGTGCTTATATCATCGGCGGCCTCCTGGCTAATTACCCCCCCAGCATCAACTAAAGTCTTTTCGAATGCCCTAACACCTGCGGCCCCTTGATTTAACAACGGCAATAAATCAACTCCAGCCTTCCCGAATAAACCAACAGCCGCAGACGCTTTCGCCGCTGGTGTTTCCATTGCGGCTATTGTGTTTGCTACTTCTTCAAATATTTCTGGTGAATCTCTGAGATTCCCATTCGTGTCAAAAATTGCAATGCCGAGATCTTCAAAACCCTTAACTTGCTCAGAAAAACCTTCCCCCGCTTTCCCAATATTTATATTAAATTTTTTGAGCGCGCTGTTCATTGCTTCAGTATTGATGCCCGATTGTGAAGCGGCGAATTGATACGCTTGCAATTTTTCAACGCTAAGACCTAACTGCAACCCAACTTTCTGAAGTCTGTCTGCGGTAGTTAAAAGATTTTTTGCAAAACCAGTAATCGCGGCAACCCCAATCACACCACCCATCAGTCCGGCCATTTTCCCCAGTCCACCGTTGAGCATACCCATGTTGCCCTTTGTCTGATTTAGTTTCTGGTCAAGTTTAGTTAGTCCAGAATTTACTTTCCGGAATGCGGTCGTTGTTTTATCCTGCGCCCGAATTTCAATTTGTGCGACGTTTGCCATCTTTTAATTCTGCTAACTTTTTCTTTGTTTCAATTTGATTTTGTCTGTATTGAAAAATCGTAGTCTCAATCATCAAAATCCATTCCCAAATTTGTGGATAATCAAAATTATATAATCTTAAAACTGCTAAAATATCATTTGCAGATAAAGGTTCGTTTGAATTCCTGCGACCTGTCCAGTCGAGTTGATGCCATAATTTGATAATCAATCCTGACGTTGGTGTTAATTCAAGCAATCCCCTCGGACAAATTTTGCAAGGTGGTTTTTCTTCCCAAACAGAATTTTCACTCTTGCAGCACCAATTTTCATTGAAAGCCATTCCTTCAACAATTCCATGATCCGGAGAACCTTCTGCATAAGTAGCTTGATCGGTTTCAATTTCAAGCCACTTTTTTAGTTTCCCGATTCAGTATTAAATTCACTTGTCCAGGTTTCGGCAAGTTTGTTACAGACTGCCAAAACTAACAACGAATTGATTTTTAATAATTCGCGCTTGTTTTCTGTATTACATTCAAACTTCTTATCTCCCATCTCGAGATTAATCCAATCTTTAACGTGATTCTCCCAGAGTGATTTAATCCTCTTTGAAGTATTTATCGAAATGCTTTGTTCAATATCTTCCAACCGTGGTCTGGTACAATAGAAAATTACGTCCGGCAATTCTTTCAACTGCACTTCTATTTGTGCAGAAAATAAACTTAAATCCATATTTCCCCCCGAATTGAACCCCCGACAACCGACAGATCATCGGGGGATAATGAGCGCTCGACCCTGCCGGTTTACGCGTTGTCGTAAGCAAGTACGAAACGACTTTGATCGGTCGTCCCTGCACCCTTTACGACAGTAAAATTAACAGTTGAAGTAGCGACCAAGTCACCACCCGAAACTGCACTGCAACGACTATAAGGCATATAAAACCGCACATAATGCGAAGACCCATCATCAACCTGAATACCAATTGCCATTAGATCATCATCGATAAAACGTGAAGCCGCTGAAAGTTGATTTGGTTGCGCGTTCAATGTGAAATTTCCCGATATCGATACATCGTTTCCAATAACATAAGCCGCGGACGGATAAACTGAGCCAGTTAAATCTTGTAATCCCGGTGCTTGAATGTCGCGATTAATCGAAAAATCGGCGTTTTGTACAGTCACTTTATTCCCAGCACCAAACAAAGAACCAATCGCTGTACCATCGGCCGCCATATACACCGACGCATTTTTCATTGACAGAGGCGACAATGCGCTTGCAGTTGCCGTCGATATTGTCGGAACAATTACATCGTCAGCATCAATCGAACCCGGAGCAGACGCAACGTTCACAACTGCACCACTAACACTTGAAACAGTTGTTGATCCGCGTGAAGCACCGGACGAATTGTTGTAAACGATTATCGGCTCATTTGCGAAGAATAGATTTTTCGCCGCCGCACCTGGAACTCCTGCAATTGATGGAGTATTGATTGTTATTGCATTTGTCGAAATACTTGCAACAGTTGCCTGACCTCCGAGATATAACCGATTTGCCATTGCAGAAATGTTGTAGATTAAGTTCCCGCTTTTCGCAATTGAAACTGTCATTTCATTAAAAATTGATCCTGCCGCGGCAGTCATGAAATTTGAGTCGGTCAGTTGCCAAGTTGAAAACGTATCTGCTTGATTTGTGAAATAATACTTGTATTCGCCGGATGTTGATTGCGCTCCAAAAAATTTCAATAGCAAATAATCTTCTGCCGGTTTTCCTGCTCCGTTAGGCTTTGCCATGAAATTGAAAGAGGTATTTGCGAATTCAAGATAGTTTGTCGCTTGATCTTGTGTTAAAACCTGAGAACCTGTTTCTGAAAATGTAGTCGTGTTGACTGCTTGATCCCATACAGGTGCGTCAGTTAATACGAACGACTGTTCTGATGACGAATCTGTACCACTTGGAGCGCTTGACAACGTTCCAGCGGTACTTTCATCGACAAATACTAGCTCCGTGGCTTTTTGTCTCAAGACCGCGGTTGAAATTGCTGTTGCCATTTTATTACTCCTAAATTATTATTTCGCCACTTCCGGCGCGTTAAATGCGGTCGTATATACGACCGCATACTCCAAAATAACGACACCAGCACCACTACTGGTCTCGCCTTCAAAACGGACTTCCGTTGAAGTCAGTCTTAAATCTGTTAATAAATTATCAATCGTCGATGAATTTGCTATTGCGGTTTCGCATTCGCTCGAAATCGTGTCAAGCTTATCATCTAAATTTGATGTATCGTCTGCATATCCCTCAATTCGCATTGTTAACGATCTCTGAATTAATCTCGTTGCTCCACCAATTTCAGAATCGTCGCTGCTTTCCGTCAAAGAATAAATACATAGTCCAGGAAGTTTTGCTTTTTCCATCGGATAAATCCGAGATTGGAACACGTTTGCGCCTGTTGTAACAAGGGACGTACAAGCGCTTGCAAATGCTTCCCGAATTTGTTGTCTGACGTGGCTCATTCTAGACCTCTAAAACCAACGTTGTTGCGCCTGTTCCGTCGGGCTGAATTCCGCGCACCGTGTATGTAGTCCCTGAAACTGCTAACGTGTCACCATGAGCGACTGAGCTAACATCCGACGTTCTACAGTTAAAAGTTGCATTCTTTCCTTCAATCGATGTTTCTCCGCCAGGGATTTCAAAATATATATTGTTGAAAATACCATTGACAGTCGAAGCACTTCCGCCGGCCGGTGTATAGGTTCCCGCAATACCGGAAACATCGGTTGAATAAAATTCTGCTAAATCCGCGTCGCTTTCGATTGCCATTTTTCTTTATTTTTTTTGCGTGTTTTTTTAGTATATTCTGCTTTTCCCATTCCAACTAAAATTTCTGCATCTTCATCTGAAACGCTTTCAATCTCTCCTGCCATTAACGGAGAACTTTCAATTGCAGTATTTTTCAATATTAAAATATTCTTCATAATTTTCTGTTGAAATAAGCGACCGCCGAAACGGCCGCCTAAGTTAAAATAAATTAACACATAAACGTCCTGCTTTGTTTGAATCCCTCAAGATAATTTAACCTCAACGGTTCGACCTTCAAACTTGCAGTTTCCAAGAATAAATATTTTTATTTATCCTTAGATTTATGCTGTTTCTTTACTTGTTCTTCACCGGAATGCTTCACGGCTTTACCCATTGCAATTAATTGGTGAGCGGTATAATCGTCAACGTCCATCGACGTTCCAGCTTCAACGTGCGCACCCATAACTGCACAATTTGCCTTAATCTTGATCTTCATGTAGTCAAAACATCAAGACAAGCGGCGAATGATTGTGCATGACGAACTGCAACATCGACTTCAGAAAAAACGATGATTTTCACTCCACCGTCATTATTTCCGTAAGGATCGACAAGAACATCCGGGCTTGCACCCCAAGCTCCGAGTAGTACTTGGGACCAATCTCCAAAAATCATTGCAGAGCAAACACCACTAGCTGAACCCTTCGTCAAGTCACTTGGACAATCCGTAGTGAACTTGATTGGATAACCATATAAAGATGTCCACGGATCATTCAGAATCATTACAGAATCCGAGCTCGAAACTTTTGCCACAGCGGCCATTTTAGATTTAACTTTTGGATTGGTTAGCCACCCAAGAGTGCCATCATTAAGTGCGGCATTATCTTGTTCGACTTCCTTGACTAATGTTGGAACGTGCGTATTCCAAGCTGGAGATTGGCCATTTGTGCCACCCGCGATTGAACCTATCCCGGATGTTTTTGTTACCCCGGTTGGCTCATTTGAACCCCCACCTTCAATTGCAACGTCTTGTATCTTAGACGCTATTGCACTGACAAGGTCATCACGGACAATCTGTTCAATGGATGGATCACTCTCGAGCAAAAGTAGCCTCGAAATTGTGGATCTGGCGCCAAGTGTGCGCCCAATCATAGTGAGTTGAGTGGTAACTTGAGTGTTATCACTAACGTCGCCAGACTCAGCAACAAACCCCGCTGTCGCGGCGGCAATCTTTGGAATCTGGATTTTTGTCGTTAAACCGGACATGGTACGCATTCCAAGATCAGCTAAAACCATTTTAGAGCGAAGTGCGCCAATCCACTCTGAACCGAGTTGAGCCGATGGTGCGAAATAACCGCCTGTTCCATCTGTACCGACTGTCAATTCACGCTTTGCCGTGTACATATCAGGGCGCCAAGCGTAATCTGGAACAAAGAAACCTTGAGGCGACTTGCCAGATTTATGCGCCATCTCTCTTGACATTTCATGCTCGAACCCGGCATTTTGCCAATCACCACGACTCGCGGCATTCAACGCTTTAAGGAACGAATAGCGCTTTGCTTCTTTTGGTTGAATGTCCACAGGATCATCCAAAGCACTAAGCGGTTTTGTTTCGATCTTATCCAACATCTTTTCGCGAAACGTAAATAAATCCGTTCCATTGTGAATACATTCGTCTGTGAAATCGCGCATATTATGACGCACTCCCAGGTTTTGCATTTCCTTAATTTCTTTTGAGCGTTCGGCGAGTGCATCTTGCTTTACTTTTTCGGCATTAACACTCGGCGTTTCCGCTACTATTTCAACTTTAGTATCTTCCATTTTTTTACTTTCAATTAAATTTTTAGTTTTTTCGGCTCTACCGATGCCAACTTGTGAATCTGCTGGAATCGATACAACTGAAATTTCTTTAGGTTGAAACTTCGCTCGGTAAACATCCTGACCCTCGCGTTGTTCATCCTGTTTCATTAATTCGGTGATTGTGTAACCAACCGAAATATTAGCTCGGATTTTGTCTTGTACATCTCTGAAAATTTCTGAGGCAAGCAATCCGTTCCCGAATCTCACCACGGCTCGAGACTTTCGCTCCGTTTCAGATAAACTTGCAGATTCTACAACACCAATCTGAGTTTCAGGATCATGCGACAATAACAAAGGCGCACGTCCACTTCCTATAAAATCAAAATCAATATCTCCACGTTCATGACTTAAAATCTCCCAACCGAAAGACCGCAATACTGGCTCCTCCGATGCAAACGAAATTGACATTGTGCGGTTGTCTTCTTCGCCTTCAGCTCTTTCAAACTCAAGCGCAAAAGTCCGCGTTTCCAATCCTTCTAAATCTTTTCTTTCTTCTTCATTCATCGTCTTCACCTTTGTCGATTTCTGGTTGTGCCGCTGTCTTTGCTCCCAACGGCATTAGGTTTATTTTCAAATTGTATCTGTCGGCCATTTCTAAATCTGATTGAATTGCGCTGAATACTTCTTCAACATCACGTCCTCCGGTTTGTTGAGCAACATCTGACATTGAAAGAAAACCGTTTTGTAAACCTGTAACAGCGGCATTTATCTCACGCTGGGGATCAACCCAAGCATACCCACGCGCTCGGAAAATCACTGAATCAGCAAATTTATTGAAACGATCAGACGGAAATGGAATTGCGCCACTCGTTATTCCTAGACCCAACCACTCCCGAAAAATCGGATTGGCAAAATGTTCAATTAAAAATCGTTGGTGCATTTTGTAATTATCGCGACTCTCAATAGTACCGGCACGAATCGAACTGTAGCTGACACTTTCCAAGTTGCTTGACAACGTCACATAATCCAAACCCAAACCGGACGCAATACTTCTAAGTATGGCCTTGTGGAAATCACCAAAATTTGAATTAGGATGATCCATAGACGGCGAAACAATTGAAACTCCGGGTGGCAAATTTGTTATGCTCCCCGGTTCACCCGCATCCATAATCGGTGCGATACCATCTTGATCAAAATCATCTCCCGAATAACCGACACCGTCCTGAGTTTGCAGAAACATTGATTTCGATGCGGACAATCTAGCCGCTACCAGTTCCGCTTCCGCGTATCCGTTGAGCTGGTGGATTTTATCCATGACTGAAGCAAATAAAGGAACACCGCGAGTTTGTTGGCATCGCTCCGGCTTGTATATATGCATTATATCTTCTGCCGGAACTCGAACCCTGCCGCCTGTTTGACCGATTGAATCGTACGGATGCGATTGACTTCCATGAAGATGATATGCTACCGGTTTGTTGTATTGGTTCAGCTCAACTCCCATCACAACACGATTCCCATTTTTTGCTGGCACATTGTATTCTTCATCCAAATAATCCGGCTCAAGAAACTGGATTGCATAACCGAAACGGTTATCTGCATTCCTAATATGTTTGATTAATACTTCGCCATCTCTAACGAGTGATTCCTGGACTAACTGTTGTGCATCAATCCATGAGTGGCGGCCTGAAATTTCACATACACCTTTCGCTGACCATTCCTTGAAAGCACGTTCAACAATGTCGTTGCCACTCATGTCAAGATCACCTTTTAATTGTCCAGGTCTCGGAATATTTCTTGCTCGAACTTGTAAGTGTAACCCTTTGTCCCCCACCACTTGTGTCCTGAAAATTTGCAAAGCTTTTGCCGCCACTGGTTCATTTCGTGCTAACTGCCGACAGCGGTCGCGCAATTTCCGCAACGCCGGTCTAATCTCTTGATCTGCTGAAGTAGAATTACCTAAAAAACCGGATAACAATCTGCCAGCTCCAGCTCCGGAATAATTCCGCTGATAAGGGAATCGACGAGTTTTAGTTTTTCCCCAACTCGCGGGATTGTACCAAGCCATTAAAACCTCACTAAAATATTTTGACCAGTTCGTTTGCCTGACAACGCACGGTCTTTTTGTACTTCACGTTGGAAAACAGTTTTGTAATAGTTCAACTCTCCGCGCACTTCATCCATTGTTCTCATTGTATTTGAACGGTCTGAAATTGAGTATGCCGCCATTAATTTTTGACCCAGACTTTCTAAAGTCGTTTCTAAATAATCAACCATTTTTCCGGCGTGTGTCCGCGGATCGGCGGAAGACGTAACCAAATTTTCTTGAACCTCGAATTTTCCGGTATCCAATGCAAAACGTTCGGAGTCGCTAGAACGAGTAATATACATTGACCAAGCGTATGTGCCACTTGTGTAATTTGTAGTTGTGGAACTCGCTATTTCAATTATGTAATCCGTACCAGACTCCGATGCAACAAAAGAAAAATTCGTACTTCCTGCACCCAATAGTCTTGCGCGATAACTCAGCGCATAAGAACTTGGCGCATAAGTGCTTCCAATATCGGTGCGTTTCCAAACCCAACGATCACCGACAACTAAAGTTTCCGGCTCCGTGGTTGGATAATTTGTTGAATCAAATAGATCGGCCATAATTCACCAGTTAGTTGCCCACGATTTCGGACGTTGTTTAAATTGATTTTTTGGTTCGCTTTTTCTTACTTCTGACAATTTCTTCTGAATAATGCTCATATTCGCGTTTAACGAACGAAATGCGGCTAGGTTATAAACCATTAGGTCTAGTGCTTCGTTGCGAGGACGCAAGCGCTTAAACTCCATTCGAGGTATTCCGGCTTTATATCGTTTGACAATTTTCTCTGATGTCAATTGCAAGAAAAATTCTTCATCTAAAAAATCCGGAAAATGTACATACCCCGAATTGCTTGGATCATTAATCTTCAATCTCGCAAGGATTTGCGTTTTCAGCGTGTTCACACCAAGCGGCCATACGTTACACCGCGCCGTGTTATTTTTGCTTGGTCTGCCAACTTCAGCGCGGTTAATTCCGCCAATCCCTTTAATTGCTCGAACGCCGGTTGCCTCTAGTCTTTTGCAAAAATTATAAACAGCACCAGTTTCATATCCGGAATCAATAAACGATCTTGTGATTCGTAAATCATGACCGGAAATATGTGGCCACGTTGTTTTTAGGTATTCTTCGACTTCACTCCATAGACTCTCGGAATTCGGAGAACCGTAGAAAATCTGGAAACCAACAATCCAAGTCTGATTATTTGCTCCGTACCCATTAACCAGTATTTCGATTCGGTCGGCCTGAACATCCGCACTTGCACACAAAACGCCGATACTCGAATCCGGCAATGGCGATTCAAAGTTCTCAGCTCGTACCATAATGTCATTGGTCTCAACTCCATCCCCCTCGTCTTCCTCCCAACTCTCAGCCAAAACGGTATTGACGAAAACTCGAAGTGCTTCCTGGCCGGTGTGTTTGCTTTCCAGAAAGAGCTTAGATAATTCCGCAATATCGACCCACGGTGAATAAAGTCCGCTAAGATGAAATCCAGCCGTTCCCGAAAATGGCGCGGTAGCAATCCATTCTCCGGATCGAATCGCCTGTTTCCGTTGTATGTCTGACCATTCTGCATCGCACTCACAACAATGATATTTTGCGGTTTCTGGTTTGTTTTTTTCCCAACGGACTTGACCCCATTCTAAAACTTGCGCCGTTTTGCAAGCATGGCATTTCAAATTGTAATATCGCTGGTCTGAATCCTCGAACGCACTTTCAATCCTCGAAGCACCTTTGATCGTTGGTGTCGAAGTCAACAAAACTTTTTTATTCCAAAATGTACTACAACGACGTTTCCCTAAATTTACTGGATCACCTTCTGAACCTGCACTAAGTGGATAACGGTCGCACTCATCTGCAAGCAAAATCCGAATTGGCCTTGATGCAAGCGAAGCCGGAGAATTAGCGCCGCAAGCTGTAACATGACCACCAGGAAACTGTTTATGCAAAGTCGTGTTCCCGCTATCCCTTGACCTTGCATCCTTGACTTTGTTTCTCAATGCCGGTGTATCACGCAACATCGGTGCAAGCCGGTCTTTGCTCCAAGTCTGAGCCATTTCTAAAGTCGGCTGCATACACAAGATCGGAGCTGGATCATGTGATATAAAATAACCAATGATGTTGTTAATGATCTCAGTTTTCCCAATCTGACTGCCGGACATAACCACAATTTCGGAATATTGCGGATCACTAAAAGCATCCATGATTCCACGCTGATATTCCGCGTTTCTGGTTTCAAACATCCCAGGCATTGCGCTTGCTTCCGGCGACAATATCCGTTCGGCATCCGACCATTCTGCAACTGATAACTTAGGCGGAGGTAGAAACCGTTTTGCTTGTTTCCGCCGTTCCGCCTTTGCTTTCTGGTGTCCGGCTTCCGTCGTCTGATACGATTCTTGCGATTTCTGCAAGTGTGCTCCTGATTTCATCTTCTATAATTTGTTTGCAAAGTCCCTGTTTTGACTCAAGTGCCAAAGCCGGTGCAAGTTTAGACGGCAAAACCAAAAGCCGACCGCGTACCGTGTCACCAATCGATCCGATTACTTCGCCATGATCTGAAATTGATATTGTGTTTTTCTGTGCCGTTTCCAGTTCCAGCTCGACCAACATTGCTTCCGCGTGTAATTTGCGCTTTCGTGCATCGTCAAGATCAAGCACCTTGCCGTTGCCGTCAACTCGCGATTGCAAATACATCACATAGTTTTTGATGTTTGATAAAAACGGATAGCGACCACGTTCTTCCTTGATCAAAATTCCTTCTTTGACCATTTGCTGAACCCTGCGCTCGCCTAAATTCAAAACTCTGCAAAGTGACCCGATTGGAACGGTTTGCTCTTTCATGCGGCTTTTTTGATTTTACGTTCTGACCACTTGAACGGTTTGCCGTTTAACAGCAAATCATCCTTGCCTGTAAAGTCTGACCAGCGTGTGATTATTACATCGCAGTAATGTTGGTCGATTTCCATTCCGTAGCATTTGCGATTGGTTTTTTGACAGGCGATTAACGTTGAGCCGGAACCAAGAAATAAATCCAAGACACTTTTAGCATCGTGATTTGAGATTGCTTTAACTCCTAATTCAACCGGCTTTTGTGTTGGATGATATTTATTTTTAAAGTCTTTATCAATATCCCAAACAGTTGTTTCCGTTGTCTTTCCAATAAAATTTAATTTTCCCCCTTTTGGTTTCCAATACAAAAATGGCTCTTTATTTTCTTTATAGTTTGCATTTAAAGATGAGAACCCTCCCCTTTTTCTCCAGATCAATAATGCGTGAATATCTCCCACCTTATTTATTGCCTCATATACTGACTGAGCCTTTGTTCCTGCAAACCAAATATATATTGCCCCTTCTGTATATTTTGCAATAATTGGAATAACCTGAGTATAAATATCTGTCTCTTTTTGGTCATCAATCAATCTTTGTCTTTGATTCTTTTTAACTCCTTTACTCGTAAATTGTATTCCACCCGAATAATCAACTCCGTATGGAGGATCAGTAAAAACCATGTCTGCTTTTTCTCCACCCATCAACCGTTCAACATCCTCCGCTTTCGTTGCATCACCACACAACAACCGATGATCTCCCAACTCCCAAAGATCACCGGAAACTGTAACCGGTTCCACCGGCACTTCCGGAACCTCGTCCGGATCGGTCAAACCTTCTTCGCCTGTCATACCTTCGCCAACTTCCGCGAGTATGCCGTTCAACTCATCTTCATCGAATCCGGTCAGTTCGGGATTGTCTAACTCCTCCAACTCCAATTTCAACAAATCATAATCCCATTCTGCTTCCTGGCCAACTCGATTGTCTGCAATCCGGTATGCTTTCGCCTGTTGCTCAGTCAATCCATCTGCAACGTGAATCGGAACAACGTCCAACCCCAAACGCTTTGCCGCTTCAAAACGCGTGTGTCCGGCAATAATCACGTTTTCAGAATCAACAACAATCGGTTGCCGAAATCCAAATTCCTTAATTGACGATGCAACTTTCTCAATCGCGTTTTCGTTCTTGCGCGGATTGCGAATGTACGGAATGATCTTGTTTAGTGCTACTGTTTCAATTTGCATAAATTACGAAACGAATCATTTTTAAAATTTCTATTACTAGAAAAAGATTGCGACGCACTACCT
>VTLG01011344.1_pt1 | contig 24999 bp, 25 predicted proteins | sample 4694571 | NCBI WGS metagenome assembly VTLG01 (sample SAMN12604809, study PRJNA352737) | marine metagenome | biome: ENVO:00000447; feature: ENVO:00000209|ENVO:00000569|ENVO:01000036; material: ENVO:00002151; isolation source: viral sequences binned using virsorter ...
TTGTTGTATCATACATCTTTGTGGACACTATCTTTATTTAGTTAGAGATAAGACCTGCATAGCCGAGAGGATGTTCACATTAACGGGGACAGTAAGGTCTTATAAGCGAAATTTCCAACTGTCCTTTTAAAAGTGTGGTGGGTAGTATTAATCGCCATTGACAGCTTTGGTGATCTCCTTTTTCCCACCACATTGAAAGGAATTATGGATTATAAAAAATTAGGTAGATTGTTTAGCAAGTATGAAGCATCAAAAATTGATACCCTTATCAATGTAGATATAAATTTAATATCTGAATACGATAAGGTTTTTGTTAAATATGGCTTTATTAAGGTTGATGGACAAAAATTTTTAAACAACATGAGTGGTCGTGAAAACCAAGTTTTTCAATTAACCAAGAGTGTAGCACTAGATGAGATAAATTTTTTAGTAAGATCAATATCTAAAATATTAAGAGATGATTTTGATTTAAAAGAAATTGATCTATTAAGAGATCAGCTACAAATCCAACAATTAGAGCATGATAAAATCAGCAAAGAACATCAAAAACTCAATGGAGAGTTAAGGGTAGAGGCGAAAGAAGAAAAAGAAAGAAGGCAATTTGCTGAAGGGGAATTATCTATTGTTAAAGGTATAGGAAATAACTCTCCCGAAATGAAAAAATTAATAGCTGAACTACAAGAAGTAAAAGCCGATAATAAAAAACTAGCTGAAACAGTTGAACGGCTTACTCACAAACCCAATAGATTAAGAGAAAAAGGTTTGATATAATGCTTAAATGTCAAAAGCAAGATCATATGGATATATTCATCAACCAAAGGTAAGACGTAAACGACCAAATCGCCACGCAAAATCTTATTCAAAACGTATTCCCAAAAAATCTAAATATAGAGGGCAAGGTAGATAGTTATTTTTTACTTCCAAATATTTCCCAGTAAATCTCTTTAACAATTTTTACATATTTTTTTTGCTTATACTTTGAAATATCTATCTCTGTTACAAGTTGGGCGAATAGCATTATTTTTTTTTTCATTTAATCCTTTTAACATAATAGCCATAACCTTTTGGCAATCCGTTTATATGTTCAACTGAACCATTTTTATTAATATTAATTTCAAGCATTTTAGTTTTTTTATCAATCCAATATTTAGGGGATAAGTTAAAATTTTTATCTTTAGCTATTTCAGATCGATTAACGATAACTACTTTTGGCTTCCAACCATTGAATTTTGTTTTATCTGTTGTCATGTTTTTTCTCCTTAAAATGTAAATAAATAACCCCTATCAAACCAGCTAAAATAATAACTCGCAATTCAATAGGGGTGTAAAAAAAAAGCATATGGACTATTTCAATCATTTAACTCTTTTCCAAAACTTTCTTTATATTTTGCCTTAAATTGTTCGCTTGTTAATCGTTCTTTTTTATCTTTTTTAATCCAATTTAAGTGTTTGCCCGTTGTTGTACTCCAATTATTTTTACGAATAAAAAAACCCTTATCCGAACAAAAAGCAATCAAAGTATCATAACTAAACCAAAATCTATTTCCTTTTGGATCAGTAAAGACAAGCGAGTGTTTGCCGTAGTTATCGCTTGAATAATTGCCGTAATTACTAAAACTAATCATATTAAAAACCTCCTATATTATTATAATAACAGTAATCACTTGCAAAACATAAGAACCAAAATAAAGCCCAAAAAAATAAGACTACAATTGTTGAGCCAAGTATTAATTCCAAGAATTTAATCATATTAACTCCTTTTTATTTTATTAACGTAAGTTAATAATGTAATCATATTTCATAGAATTGCAAATATTAAATTTCCGTGTGTTCTGCTTATGTTCTATTAAATCGCTTTAGGTTAAAATGCCGAAATTATGCACTTTCTTGTTTTAAATCCATAATAATTAATTAAATAAAACTTTAGGCTTGACCTTACTATTAAGATGATTACTAATACAGATATAAACAGAAAGAGGCTAAAATGATAAAACCAAAACAAAGTAAATCTGCATATGATATAACAGATGAAGAAGTTGTTAAAGTGGTTGATCCATTCCTTGATACTTCTGATTTCAATGACGATGGCTCGGATATTGAAACATTAAGGGATATAATGGAAGGCAACTATTAAAACATTAAAGACCTAAAGCCCTATTGATTAAAACCTTTAGGGCTTTGGTGTATCTGCTCTAATGCCTGGCTACCTGGCTACCTGGTACACCACCAGGCAACGTAGTTCACCCACTCACACACGGCTATGACCTAACCCTTGCCTTGCTCTCTCTTATATCTTTAACTCTAGTTAAGCCATTACCCTAGCTACAATCATATCCCTTGAAGTTCAGTCGCCATCAAATAAAAAGAAAAAGCCCCAAAAATAAAGAATTGGAAGGGGTGTACCCCCAAAAAGATTTTCTGTCTATGATTATATGGATCATTCCACACAGCGAGGGGAAATTGTTAATATTAACTTATGTTAATAGGTATAAGGCATATATTTTTTTGGGGGTTGGTATATAATAGGGTGATGAAGATTAGATACTATCATGTAGCTAAAAATCGCTGGTGGGGTTTTGCTATAGCTATGGTGAGTATATTTATCCTGTCAGACGCTAGGTGGTTCTATAATAATATAGCACAGGTGATAGGATGGAGTTTTGCTAGTATATCTTGTGGATTTTGGGTATATATAGGGATGAAGGATAAGGATATCCCCCGAACTCTTATGGAATTAATGTATTTCATATTAGCAATAAGGGCGGTATATAATTGGTTGCAATGATGTATAAACCTTTACTTGATTCATTAACGATAAAAAGCTCAGGCATTGATGGCTTAGGGTTATTCGCCAAGGAATTTATTGTTCGTGGTACTAATCTTGGTATGAGCCATATAAAGTTAGGAGATAAAATTTATAGAACTCCCCTTGGAGGTTTTATTAATCATTCAAATAATCCTAATTGTGTTAAAGCTGTACTTCGTTTTACTGATGAAGATGATCCTAAATTGAAAATTAATTATATGAAATGGAACTTAATTGTTATTGATGATATTCAAGAAGGGGAAGAATTAACAGTTAAATATACTTTTTATAAAATATGAGTGATTTATTAAAAGCCGTTAAAATAGCAAAGGAATTGGAAAGACGCAAAGTTACGAATATTATGGCTGCTTATAAGCCGTATGACTATCAAAAGAAGTTTCATAATACATTAGCACAACAAAGATTGCTAATGGCTGGTAATAGGGTCGGCAAGTCCTTTAGTGGGGCCATGGAAATGGCATACCATGTGACGGGAAAATACCCAACATGGTGGGCTGGTAAACGATTTAATAGACCTATAAGAGCATGGGCAGGGGGTGTTTCAAATGAAACAACTAGGGATGTTTGCCAAAAAGAACTTGTCGGCCAACCAGATGATCCATCAGCTAAAGGTACAGGAACAATACCTTTAAAATATATTGGTGATACTGTAAGAAAGGCAGGTGTACCTAATGCACTAAACTCATTAGTCGTTAAGCATATTACAGGTGGATATTCACGAATAGGATTTAAAGCATATGAAATGGGTAAAGAGAAATGGATGGGAGAATCTGTAGATGTTATATGGCTGGATGAAGAACCACCTACAGGAATTTATACACAAGCATTAACAAGAACAGCCGATAAGGGTGGGATCGTTTATATGACGTTTACACCCGAACAAGGAATGACACAAACAGTAGCACAATTTGTAAATGATTTAAAAAATGGACAGGCATTAATACAAGCGACTTGGGATGATGCTCCCCATATGACAAAAGAAATTAGAGAACAAGTCTTACAAGCATTACCACCCCACGAAAGAAAGATGAGAGAAAAAGGAATACCCCAATTAGGATCGGGATTAGTATTTCCGATTGTGGAAGAAGAAATATTATGTGATCCAATGGATATACCAAGTCATTGGCCTAGACTATGTGGAATAGATTTTGGCTGGGATCACCCTACAGCTTGTGTATGGATAGCTTGGGATAGGGATGTAGATACAGTTTATGTTTATGATAGTTATTCTATACGTCAAGAAACAGTACCTGTTCATTCATCAGCGATTAAAGCTAGGGGTAAATGGATTCCAGTTATTTGGCCACAAGACGGCAGACAAGCTGATAAAGGATCGGGTAAGAATTTAACCGAGCAGTATAAGAAGGAAGGTGTGAATATGTGTCCTGAATGGTTTACTAATCCACCCCAACAAGGTTTAAGAGAAGGTACTGGGGGTAATTCAGTTGAAGCAGGTATAATGGAAATGTTAGTAAGGATGCAGACAAAAAGATTGAAAATCTTTAAAAATCAGAATAAACTGCTGGAGGAGTTAAGGATGCACCATAGAAAAGACGGCAAGATCGTACCTATGAATGATGACTTAATTTCTGCGTTAAGATATTGTATAATGTCTTTACGTAAAGCAAGATTAAAAATTTATGAACCATTACAACAATTTACAGATTCAGAATTTAATGTTTTTGCTAGATAATAATATGGAAGGGAGATATGGGAGGAGCAGCTAGAATTATAAGGCGAGTATTTGCACCAGCACCAGCATATACGCCACCACCTGCACAAACAGTAACGGCAGCACCAGCAGCAGCAACAACTACTGTTTCTGGAAGAACAGCTAAAGTGCGAGGACAAGGAATGGGTACAACAGGAACAATTATGACTGGAGCAACAGGTATTGAAGAAGAAGCAAATGTTTCTAAAACTGTACTAGGTGGAGCAACTACTAAAAAGAAAAAATATACAGTATAAGTGATAATCGCAGTTACAGATGAAAAATGGAAAAAAGCTGTAGGCGATTATGTTAAAGCTAAAGCCCATATTCAACGAGATTTAGAAGATAATTATTCATTTATAGGTTTTATAGAAGATGAAAAAGTTATGGGAGGATTACTCTTTTCTGATTATGATAACCATAATATTTGGGTACATTTAGCTTTAAAATCACCAAGGGTATGTAAAAGGAGTTTTATTAAAATGTTATTTACATACTGCTTTATTCAGTTAAAATGTGATAGAATAACAGCAATGTGCATTAACGGATATAAAAGAAACGAAAGATTGTTAAAAGGCACAGGATTTGTTAAAGAAGGTAGAATACGCAAAGTTATGAAAGTAAATGGAAAATTTGTAGATGGAGCAATATACGGAATGTTGAAGGAGGAATGTAAATGGGTTTAAAACAACCAATGATGTACGAAATGCCACCACCACCAGCAGTTGATCCAGAAGTGGCAAAAAAAGAAGCGGAATCAACAGCAAAATTAGAAGCAGAAAAAAAGAAAGCTATTAGCAATAGAATGAAAGGTAGAGGTGGAACAATTTTAACAGGTGGACAAGGAGTTGAAGAAGAAGCAGCAACTGGTAAATCTGTATTGAGTAGTTACTAATGGCAACTTTTGATTATATAAGAAAACGATTAGATAAGTTAGAAGCTGATCGAGGTACGTGGGAATCCCATTGGCAGGAAATTTTAGATTACGTAATGCCACGAAAAGCAGAAATTACTTTCTTGCGTTCACGTGGAGAAAAAAGAACAGAAGTTTTATTTGATTCAACAGCAATCACAGCTAATAATCTTTTAGCGGCAAGTCTACAAGGAACACTAACATCACCTTCATTACCTTGGTTCTCATTAAAGTTAAGAGATGATGATGCTAATAAAGTTAGAGATATACAAATCTGGTTAGAAGATACAGCACGTAGAATGTATGCTGTATTCAATGAATCTAATTTTAATACAGAAGTTCACGAAATGTATTTAGATTTATGTTCAGTTGGTACATCAGCGATATTTGTTGAAGAAGCAAATGAAGGATTTTTACAAGGTGGTTTACATTTTAATACTTTACATATTGCAGAATATTTTATTCAAGAAAATTCTACAGGTAGAGTAGATACACTTTATAGAAAATATAAAATGACTGCACGACAAGCAGTACAAGAATTTGGCGAAGATAACGTAGGAACAAAAATCAAAGAAGCACTTAAAGCAAAACCCGATACTCAATTTAATTTTATTCACGCTGTAGAACCTACAGCAGATTATGAAAGAGCAACGGGTAAAGCTAAAACTAAATTACCCTTTCATTCTTGCCACGTTTGTTTTGAAGATAAAATGGTTGTTCGTACAGGTGGTTATAATGAATTTCCTTATCTTGTACCACGATGGTCAAAAGCAACAGGTGAAATTTTTGGAAGATCACCAAGTTATAATGCGTTACCTGATATTAAAACTTTAAACAAAGCTGTAGAGATTGGATTAAAGGCGTGGGCAAAAGCTATTGATCCACCATTATTAGTTACGGATGATGGAGTAATAGGTAGAGTTAGAATGACACCTGCTGGAATTACAGTTGTTAGAAGTGATACAGCAATCAAGCCATTACAAATTGGATCGAATTGGCAGATAACAGATTTAAAAGAAAATCAATTAAGAACAGCTATTAGACAGGCATACTATTCAGATCAATTACAATTACAAGAAGGCCCACAAATGACGGCAACAGAAGTTCAAGTTAGATATGAATTGATGCAAAGATTATTAGGGCCAACATTAGGAAGATTCCAAACTGAATTTTTAAATCCATTAATCGAAAGAGTATTTGGAATTATGATGAGAGCAGATGCTTTAATGCCAAGACCAGAAGCAATGAGTGGTATGAATATGGATATAGAATATGTTGGGCCTTTAGCACGTTCTCAAAGAATGGAAGAAGCTATTGCAGTTGAAAGATTATATCAATTAGCAATGCAAGTTGTTCAAGTTGATCCTACTGTTATGGATGTTATTAATCACGAACAAGCGATTAGAATGAGAGCAACATTACTTGGAGTACCTAAAACAGTTTTACGTGGCGAAGATGAAGTAGCAGAAATAAGAGAACAAAGAGCAGCAGCACAACAACAAGCACAAGAACAAGCGATGGCACAACAACAAGCTGATACAGCATTATCACAAGGTAAAGCTATGACAGAAATGTCTAAACCTGAAACTAAAGAAGGTATGGAAGAAGCAATGGCACAAGCCGAACAACAAGGATTAGTATAATGGATAGATCATTAACAGAAAAACAACAAGCATTTATTGAAAATTTTTCACAAACAGGAAATGCAAAACAATCTGCAATCAAGGCAGGTTATTCAGAAGCTACGGCAGAACAACAAGGGCATAATCTTAAAAAACAATTAAGTCACGAAATAGATGAAGCTACTAAAAAATTAATGAGTAGTCACGTACCTTTAGCAGTAGATAAATTAAAAGATTTAATTAATAATCCTAAAGTATCACCTTCGGTTCAATTAGGTGCAATTAATAGTTTGTTAGATCGTTCTGGTTATCAAACAATTACTAAAATTGAAGATGTAACTGGTAGAAAAACAGATGCTGAACTTCGTGAAGAATTAAAACATTTATTGAGTACAATCGCAGTTGTTAGAGGCCCATATGATCCTAGTGATACTAATGGTTCGGGTTCTATTCAATAAATTTTATGGCAACTGATTTAGAAAATCAATTAAAAAATATTAAACGAGATTATAGAATTACTTTTGGCTCAAAAGAAGGAGAAAGAGTAATAGCTGATTTAAGATCAGCTTATTATAAACGGAGTTCTTTTTCAAAGGACACCAACGAAATGGCTTATCGAGAAGGACAAAGATCGGTAATCATTCGTATCATCAATCTATTAGAGGAGGAAAAAAATGGCTGATGAACAAACGACCACAGTACAAGACAACCCAGTAAAGGAAACATCCATACTTGGGTCTGGTGCTAGTGATAATCAAGACTGGAGATCATCTTTAAATGATGAATTGAAAAATAATCCAACAATTCAAAATATTAAAGATTTAGAATCTGCGGCTAATACACTAGTTCACCAGCAAAAAATGATAGGGAGTAGAATACCTATACCAAAAACAGAAGAAGAAAGGGCTGAATTATATACGAAGTTAGGAAGGCCCGAAACTTCTGAAAAGTATAGTTTTAATATTCCTGAAACACATTCACAATTTTTTAACGAAGAACAAGTTAAACAATTTAAGAATGTTGCCCATCAAATTGGGTTAAATAACGATCAAGCTAAAGCATTAATAGACTTTCAGGTTAAATCTGTTGATTTTGAAAATCAAAGACGTAATACTGAAATAGCTTTAGGAAAGAAAAGCACAGAAGAAGCATTGCATAAAGAATGGGGTTATGACTATGATAATAAGGTTAGAGCCGCAAGACGAGCAATGTCTGTATATGCAGATAATGAATTAATGCAACTTTTGGATACCGAAGCAGGTAATCATCCATCTGTTGTCAAGTTATTTGCACGTTTAGGTGAGGATATAACGGAAGAAATGGCTAAAAATACACAAAATAATAGATTAGCTGTTTCACCAGTTGATGCTAAAGGAGAAATCCAAAAAGTAATGGCTGATGCAAAACATCCTTATCATAATGCTGGACACCCAGAACATAGAAATGCTGTGGAACAAGTAAGACAATTACACGAAAAAGTATATGGTAATTAAATAATTTTTCTGTTATAATTGTTCTATCAAAATTCGCCCCATAGTGGACAACGAATAGGTAGCCATAATCGGCTTTAAACATTCGATTGATCGTATCGTCTTACGATAAGGTTTCCCGAAAGGACAAAAGCCGATTTAATGGAATATGTTGAATCAGCATTGTGCTATTCGACCCCTATTCTTCAACTTTGTAAAACTATGGAGATAATATGTCTGTACAAATAACAACGGCTTTCGTTGAACAGTACAAAGCTAATGTATTACACCTAGCTCAACAAAAAGGTTCTCGATTAAGAGATGCTGTCCGAACTGAAACAGTTACGGGCAAAGCTCATTTCTTTGAAAGAATTGGCTCAACAGCAGCAGAAAAACGTGCTTCTCGTCATTCAGATACACCTAGAATGGATACACCCCATTCAAGAAGAAAAGTATCACTTGATGATTACGACTGGGCGGATTTAATAGATAACGAAGATAAAGTTAGAATGTTAATTTCCCCTCAATCCGAGTACGCAATGGCTGGTGCGTGGGCAATGGGTAGAGCAATGGATGATGCAATTATCGCTGCTGCTACTGGAACGGCTTATAGTGGAGTTGCTGGCGGAACGTCAGTTTCTTTACCATCAGGTCAAAAAGTAGCACACGCTTCTGGTGGCTTAACAGTTGCAAAACTTTTAAGTGCAAAAGAAATACTAGATGCAAACGATGTTGATCCAGACGAACCAAGATTCTTGGTTTGTGCTGCTGGTCAATTAGCAGATTTGTTGGCGATTACACAAATTACGTCAGCAGATTATAATTCTGTTAAAGCGTTAGTCAGTGGTCAAATAGATACCTTTTTAGGGTTTAAATTTATTAGATCGCAAAGATTAGGCACGGATAGTACACCATCTCGACAATGTTTAGCGTTTACAAAATCAGCAATAGGTCTTGCTCTTGGAGCAGATATTTCAACAAAAATATCTGAAAGAGCAGATAAGAACTATGCAACACAGGTATTTCTATCTATGACAATCGGTGCAACTCGTATCGAAGAAGAAAAGATGGTAGAGATAGCTGCTAACGAATAAGGAGATATAATATGGCAACTGCAAAAGGCGTGGAAATCACGAATCTTGACGCAACACCTAGAACTACTCTTGAAGCGGCTAGTGGCGGTGGAAAAATGCGTGTTTTTATGGATACTATAGCTGCGGGTACTGGCGATATTGATAATAATGATATTATTCAATTAGCCGAAGTACCATCTAATGCTAAAATATCGAGTATAATGTTATATTCTGACGACCTTGATAGTGGAGGTTCGCCTTCATTAACTTGGAATGTTGGTTTATATAATGGTGCAACTGCGTTTAATGACACAGATGGTTCTGCTACAGCTTACGCTGCAGGAGCAGTCTTTGATGAAGATTGCTATGCAAGTGCTGTTGCGGGTTCTGCTGCTATCACAGGTACTGAATGTGCTTTTGAAGCTAGAAACATTAATGCAGTAGCAAACTTCGTTTGGGAAGATGCGGGTCTAACGTCTGACCCTAAAACAAACGTAAGAATTGCTCTTACTGTACAAGCTGCTGCGGCTACGGCTGCTGCTGGCGACATTACATTGGTAGTAACATACCAAGTAGACTAAACTAAAAACAACAAGAAAAAAGAAATAAGGGGCGATATATATTGAATTATAGTCGCCCCTTTGATATTATAAGGAATTATGGCAACAGAAGTTTCTATTTGCTCAAATGCTTTACGTAGATTGGGCGATGACCCGATTACATCACTTACAGATGATACAGAAAGAGCAAGATTATGTAATTCTTTTTATGTACCATCCCGTGATCTAGTTTTAAGATCACATCCTTGGAATTTTGCCGTAACACGGGCAACTTTAGCACAACTTTCAGATACACCTGCATATGAATATTCTTATCAATACGCATTACCAAATGATCCGTATTGTTTAAGAGTTTTAGAAATGCAATATAAAGATTATATTTTTAAAATCGAACACTATGCTTCACAAGGTAGGGTTCTGCTTACTAATGAAAGTACAGCTAAAATTCTTTACATAGCTAGGGTTACAGATACAGCACTATTCGATTCTATGTTCGTAGATGTTTTGACTGCTAAATTAGCTGTAGACCTTGCATATCCTGTAACTAATAGTGTCAAATTACAAGACCAGATGCAAAAACTCTTTCAACAAAAACTTTCCGAAGCAAGAAGTGTTGATGGCCAAGAAGGATTTATTGATGATCTTGTGTCTGATACATTTACTGACTTTAGGAAAGCATAATGGCAAGAGTACATCCTTTTCAAACAAACTTTACTGCTGGAGAATTAACATCAAAACTTGCTGGTCAAGTTGATTTTAAAAAATATAATAATGGTGTAGAAACAATGGAGAATATGACTGTATTTCCACAAGGAGGTACAAGTCGTAGATATGGTAGTCGTTTTGTATGTGAAGTAAAAAATTCTGCAAATGCTACAAGATTAATTCCTTTTGAATTTAATGTTACACAATCTTATATTTTAGAATTTGGTAATTTATATATTAGATTTTATAAAGATAATGGTCAAATTGTAGAAGCATCAAAAACTATTTCAGGATTAACAGCAGCAAATCCAGGGGTTGTTACAGCAACTTCACACGGATATGCAGATGGAGATCACGTTTGGATTAATAGTGTTGCGGGAATGACAGAAGTCAATGGAAGAAGATTTACTGTTGCAAACAAAACAACAAATACTTTTGAATTATCAGGAGTTAATACATCGGGTTATACTGCTTATTCTTCTGGTGGAACGGCAGAAAAAGTTTATGAAATTGCTACATCTTATACAACAGCACAAGTTTTTGATTTAAAATTTACACAATCTGCTGATGTTATGTATATTACACATCCATCACACGAACCAACGAAATTAACTCGAACAGCACATACATCTTGGACTATAGCAGAAGTAGATTTTCAAATTGGCCCATTTCTTGATGCCAATACAACAACAACAACTTTAACGACAAGTGCAACAACAGTAGGAACGAGTAGAACTTTAACAGCATCTGCGATAACAGGAATTAATGGTGGAAGTGGTTTTCAAACTACTGATGTAGGTAGATTAGTAAAATTAGGAGATGGATGGGGAAAAATTACTGCAAGAACTAATACAACTGTTGTAACGTGGACTATTAATGTAGCTGCAACAGGATCGGGTACTACAGCTTGGTCATTAGGGGCTTGGTCTGATACTGATGGATTTCCTTCGGCAGTATCTTTTTATGAACAACGACTGGTATTTGCAGGATCAACTAATTATCCTCAAACAATATGGGCTTCTGAATCTGGATCATATGAAGATTTTGATGTAGGAGATGGTAGTGCCGCAGATGCTTTTATTTATACGATTGCCGCTAATAGGGTAAATGTAATTAGATGGTTAGCACCTGCTAGGGATTTAATTGTAGGAACAGCAGGTGGTGAGTTTAGAGTAGGTAGACCAACGGGTGAACCATTAAAACCAGATAATGTAACAATTACTCAACAAACGACTTATGGTGGTCATACGACACAACCTATTCAAGTAGGTAGTTCTGTATTATTTGTACAAAGACAAAAAAGAAAAGTTAGAGAATTTGCATATCGTTTTGAAGATGATGCTTATGTAGCACCTGATATGACTTTATTAGCTGAACATATTACAGGCGATGGAATTGATGATGTAGATTTTGCACAAGAACCAGAATCAATTTATTGGGCTGTAAGAGAAGATGGTGTATTACTAGGAATGACTTACCAAAGAGAAGAAGATGTTGTTGCTTGGCATAGACATTTATTTGGTGGTACAGATCAAAATTGTACTATTACTGTTTCGGATTATGCAAATATTCAAGCAGGTACAACATTAAAATTTACAAAATCAGATGGTACAACAGTTACTTTTACTTCTACAACAGGAACTGCGGGAACAGATGAATTTAAAAATGAAACTAATAATAATACAACAGCAGATAATATTTTTACTGCCATTAATACTCACGCAGATTTTACTGTAGCAAATCCAGCAGCAGCTATTGTAACAGTTTTTGAAACTACACCTGCGGGTACAGGATTATTAACAGTTGAAAGTTCAGATACTGTAAGATTAACGACTACAAATGAAAAAGCATCAAAAGTTAAAAGTGTAGCTACAATTTCAGAAACATTAGAAAATCAAGTATGGCTCATAGTTGAAAGAATTATTAATGGATCAACTGTTAAGTATGTAGAATATTTAGATAGTACGTTAAATATGGATTCTGGATTATCAGGAACTGTAACAGGTTCTTCAACAAAAGTTACTTCATTAGATCATTTAGAAGGTGAAACAGTACAAATCTTGATAGATGACGCTGTTTATCCTACACAAAAAGTATCAAGTGGAGCAATTACAGTAAGTTTACCTAGCACCTTTGCTAGTAAAACTGTAGAAGTAGGTTTGGGATATGTATCAACAATTAAAACAATGAGAGTTGAAGCTGGAGCAGAAGCAGGTACTGCACAAGGAAGAAAAAAAAGGTATAATGAAGTTTTAGTAAGATTATATAAAACAGTTGGAGCAACAGTTAATGGAGATCAAATACCTTTTAGAACATCAGCTAGTAAAATGGGTCAGCCCATATCTTCCTTTACAGGAGATAAAAGAGTGAGTAATTTAGGATGGGATCGGGATGGACAAGTGACAGTACAACAAACACAACCTTTACCGATGACTATTCTAGGAATAACAGGAACATTAGTAACAAGTGATTAATATGGAGAAAATATAAAATGCCTTTAGGCCCTTTTCAAATATTCGGAGCAGTAATGGCTGCTACATCGGCTATTTCCTTTATGGGAAGTATGAAGCAGATGAAAAATATGCAAACGGCTGCTAAATGGGATAAATATCACGATGAAATTAGAAGAAAATATAATACAATTCAAGCTAACGATAGAGCAAGAAAATTATTAAGTGCTAAAAGAGCAGCACAAGGAGCAAGAGGGGTAGTAATTGCAGAAGGTTCTACATTAATGGAACAAAATACAGTTGTTAAAAATCTTGAAGATACATTATTTTGGATTGAAAAAGGTGCTGAAATTACTGCTAGAGAAATAGATTTTAAATTAACAAACAAATTACAAGCAACAGCATGGAATACAGGAACTTCTTTATTAACAAATTTAGGAAGTGCTTATACTGTTTCTAAAATGAAGGTTTAAATGTATTTAATTAATGTATGGGATAGAGAAGAATTATTATTTAAAGGAAAAACAGAAACAGAACCAAAGATAGATATGAATGAAAAGTTTTATAGTGTGAAAACAAACGAGGAAGGAAAAGTTGTGGAACATAAATTTGAACCTGCTCGTTATAGAATAACTTATGAGGATATATAATGGCTATTAGAATACCAGTAAGATCAAGTGCATCAGAAGCTCTAGGAGGGAAAACTATTAGAGTACCTCATGGCAGTCAAGGTGCAGTTGCTTTACCACGTGGATCAAAATTAATAGAACGAGTACCTAAAATTTCTTTTAATCTTGATAAAATTGGAGAAGGTTTATTAAAATTAGATGCTGTAAAAAAAGCACACGATAAAGAAATTGAAGAACAAAGAATTAAAAATCTTAATGCTATTAGATCATCACAAATAGCTGATGAGTTAGATGATCTTGTAGAAAATATGAAAAATAATAATAATCTTGCTACTGATTCTTCTAATTTAGATTTTCTTTCTAGCACAGATGATTATGAATCTCATTATAAAATAGAAGCTGATAAATTAATACAGAAATATACAAAATTATATAAAGATGATGATAATGCCTTTGTAATATTCCACGCTAATATGCTTGAACTTGTGCGTTCTGGACAAAGTAAGATGCGACAGGTACGAAGAAAAAAGGTTATTGCAGAAGGTCAAGTTGCATTTTCTATAGAAAATAAATTAATAGATAAACAAATAGATTCTTCATCAGCAGATACAGTTTTTTTAGCCTTACCTAACATAAATAAAAAGATAAAAGAAATTTATACAACTGCTTTAAAAAATGGTTTTATTACAGATACAGATGTAGGAAAACGTCTATCAGATATAGAATTTAATGCTTGGAAAAAAATAGCTAAATTTGGAAATACTAGAGTTGATCTAATGGATGATGAAGAATATGTAAATTGGCAACAGATTATTAAAAATATTAAAACAGGAAAATTAAAGAATTGGGGTGGTAAAACATTAACAGATGCACATAAAAAAGATTTATTAGATTGGGCAGAAGCTGAAATGAAAGATCATAAAACTTTTGTTACAGATAGAAATACAAGATTAAATACAGAAAATTCTAAACCTATTAATGAAATTATAAATAAATGGAGATCAAATCTTTATCATCCAAAAGATGATGATGGAAAAGCATTAGACCAAAGAAAAGCTATAGAAAAAAAGATTTTTGAATCTAAATTAACTGATCCAGCAAAAAAAGCATTATACACAGAAGTAAGAACAATAGCTAATGATAAAGCATCTGGTACTTCTGATACAGATTCATATGGTTCAGTATCACAAGTAGATAAATATTTTAAAGAAATAATATTAGGACAATCTGGCGGCCAAGAATGGTTATTAAAATTACAGGAAGATGATTTAATATCTGCTAAAGGTAGAGAATGGCTTTTAGATAAAAGAGATAAGTGGACTACTAAAATAGATGAAAGACAAAAAGGTGTAATTAAAGAATATTTAGATAAATATGATGGAAATATAGATAGATTATCACAAACTGCTTTACAAGCATACGGAGATTATCCACACTTTGCCACAATTTTTGATGGAAGAAAACAACAAATTAGAAGTACCTTATTTGAATTATTAGCAGAAGGAGAAAAAGCAGGTGTTAGTTATTATTCTATGATGGAAGATATAAATTCAGAATATTATATTCCTTTTAAATTAGATGAAATATATGCTGAAAGCTGGTCAACTATAGCGAAAGAATTAAAAGATACAAAAGAATTTGATGTAGCTACTTATTGGAGAGAGAAACAAAATGAAGCATTATCTTATTTTGTAGATGCAGATATAGGAACAGAAGGGCAACAATTATATAGTAAATATGAATCAGTAGTTTCAGATTTTGAAATGGAACAAGTACCAGCAAAAGATGCTAGAGTAGCTGTTTTTTATAAAAGATGGTTGGATATGCCTAGACCACCTAAAGCATTAAAAAGTGATGGAAGTAAAATTCCTATTAATGAGTATGATGAATCAGAAGAATGGAAAAAATATGAAAGAGAATGGTTAAAATGGTGGGAAAAAGGAGATTGGAATAGTCCTAACATACCAAAAAAATATAAAGTAGGTTTAGGATTTGAAGATTTAAGTAAAATTTCGGAGAAATAAAATGGCGAGTTTATTACAATTAAAACAAGCTGGTTATTCTGACGAGGAAATATCTTTATGGGTAGAAGAAAAAAAGAAAAAATGGAATGGGGCTGGTTATACTCATAAAGAACAATCAGATGAATTAGGTATACCTTTTAAAAGTTTAAATAGATATATTAATACTTCTCTTATAGGAGGAGATGCACAAAAATATAATCTTAATAATAAAGATAAAAATCAAAAGCTAACTATTCAAGAAGAAAAAGATTTAGAAGATAAACAAACAGAAGAAACAGATAATCTTACAAAAGCAAAGCTACAAGTAGAAACAGAAAATTATAAAAAGAATTTAGAAAAACAGGCTAATTTATCTAGTTTACATAATGATTGGATGCCTTTTGAATTTGCTAATAAACATGAGTATGAAGCATTTGCTAACAAAAATAAATTAAACCTAACTAAAAATCAAAAAATATATGGTAAAGATGGATTACCTATAAATCCAGAATATCATTCAGAATTTTCTTTAGAAGAACCTATGGTTTCTCCTATAGGTGGACATACAATAAATGCAATAGATTCTATATTAAAAAATAATAAATTATCTAATGAAGAACAAGGTGCAGGTGTAATGTTAATGGATCATTCTTTAAGACATTTCGCAAAAGTTTTATCTGGAAATGATGCTTATGGTTCAAGAAGTTATAATTGGGGTGATGGTACATATGGTATTTTTAGAATGAATGATGATGAAATACAAAGTGGTCTTAATCATTATTTAGATATTTTAAAAAAAAACGATCAGCCTATTCCTTATTGGATAGATGAATTATCTTTAGATAAAGATAATAGTGGTTTACCTAGAGATGCACAAGTAGCATTATTTTTAGCTTATTTACAAAACCAACCAAAATTTAATAGAGATTTTAATAAATTACTTTCTATAGAAAATACTGCTGACGAACAAATGTTAGCTGTTAGAGATTTATTATTCAATAATTATCTTATAGGAAAAGATTTAAAGAAAGGTGAATTTGATCTTTTACTAAATAGATTAAATGATAATTTAACTAAACATTGGTTTGATGTAGAAAAAAAGACTACATCAATGCAAGTACCTTCTTTTGGAACATGGATGCCCGATTGGATTTCACAAAGTGGCGATCATTTAATGGGAGAAGGTAGAAATTCATCTGCTATGAGAGGATGGTCGCAATCAGTAACATCAATGTCTTGGCGACTTTATAATGATTTAAAAGAAATGAAAGAAACAGGTGCAAATCCTATGGATGTAAGAAAACTACTTGATGAATTTATGACAGGTGGTCAAAGATGGGATAAAAGAGCATTAGCAGGTATAACAAGTGTAATATCAGATTTAGGTGTATATGGTGCAGGTTCAGCCCCTTTTTTACTAACTAGAAATAAATATCTAGCTATGGGAGGTGCATTTGGATTACACGAAGCATTAAGATGGGCTTTAATAGAAGCATATCAATCAAACGAATTAGATTCATTTGAAGGTTTTTGGGATTTAGTTTTAGATAAAGCATTTAGAAAACATTATACTAGAGGTTTTACTACAGGTGCATTAGTTGCCGCAGGTGGTCAAATCGGAACTAAAGCAACAGGATTGGCTTTATCTAAAACTCCTTTTGCAAAAACTATGGTAGGTAAAACTGTTCAAAATGCAAGTGCATTAGCAGGTGAAGTTGCTGTATTAGGTTCTATGCCAAGTGTATGGAATTATGTAGATGAAGGTAAATGGAAACCGCCACATAGAGAAGAATTTATGGATGCCGCTATTATTTTATTTGGTTTAAAAGCAGGAACAAGAGGTTTTAATTATAGTAACCAAAAAGTTAAACAAGGTATGCATAAACTCTATAAAATATATGCTCAGACAGGAAAGACACCAAAAGAAGTTTTAAGAGATGCTGAAAGAAATCCATCTATTATAGATGATTTAGAAAATGTAAATAAAATTATACCAGATGAATATGCAAATACTAATCATACAGTAAGTAGAATAGTAAGTGAATTAAAAGAAGATGGGAAATATGAAAATCAATCTGTTCCTGCTCCAAAATTTACAGTAGGAGAAAGAGTAAATAATACAAGCACAGGATTAGAAAAAGCAGAAATTACTAATATTTCTTTTAAAGATGGTAAGTATATATACCAAATAAAAACAGAAGATGGTAAGTCAATGAATTTACCAGAAGGATCAGTTACTAAATATATTCCTAAAAAGGATATTCAAGTTTTTAAAGAACCAGAATCATTTTATAAAAAACAAGCTAAAGGAGAATATGATGCAAAGATAGAAATACTTGAAAGAGATAATCAAATATTTGAAACTACTTCTCATAGAACAAGTCAAGCATTTACACCAGAATATAGAACAGTAGGAATTTCTAAAGATGGTTTAGCTTATTCTAATAGAATGATGGTATGGATGAAAGACCAATATCCAAAATTAGTTAAAGAAGCTGAAAAATATTATAATAAAGGTAAAAAACTTTATGGTGAGAATTTTGATTTATCAATGGATGCTTTATTCTCCAAAGTTTTACCTAAACCATTATTTGAAAAACCAATTAGATTATTATTTAAAGTAGATCAAGGAAATAAGTTAGGTATTGATAGACCTGTAATAGTTGGAGATGTTAATGGTAAAATATTTAGTTTTGATCTTCATTCTTATATGTCTTTAAAAAAATTAGCTAATGGTTTAGATGCTAAAGTTACTGCACATTTACATAAAACTCAAAGAGGTACAGATAGAGGTGTTTTAATATTTAGAGATGAAAAAGGTAATACAACAGCAGTATTAGCTTCAAGAAGTGATAGTGCTAAAGTAGTAACAGAAGCAACAAAATTTAAAAATGAATTTAATACAGCTAATAAAGTATTTGCTGATGTTGCACAACCTACATCTACTGTAGGTAGAGGTTTTCCAAAATGGGAAGATTTGAATTTAGATAAAAGTACAAATGTATTTAGAGGTTTAGAATTAATGGATTTGGTTAAAATGTTTAAAGATTTATCTACAAATGATGTTGTTGCTAAATTACCTAGATATAGACCAAGTATGGGTGGAAGACCATTAGGATTATTTTATCCAGTAGGTAAAGGTAAAATAGTTTTAAACAAACAATTATTTCAAAATATATTTAATAGAAAAGATTATAAAACACAATTAGAAGACATTATGATGACTATGGCACACGAATTAGGCCATTATATAGATTATATTCCACAAAATATAATACAAGGTAGAGGGAATATTTTAGGAAGAATAGCATCTTTAAGAAATTACATGAAAGAATGGATAGCTGGTAAAGAAGGTGGTGAAGGCCCAATACCAGAATCAGTTAGAGCAGAATTAGTAAAAGAAGCTAATAAAATTGCTAGGTCAAATTTAAAGAATACTAACAAAGAAATTACAAAAGATTTAGGTATTAAACCAGAAGATATATTAAAAATAATTACAGATGCTAAAGCAAGAGAATTTTTACCCCCTGCTATATATGAAGGTTTTGCTAAAGCAAGTTCTGAATTAAAAAAATTAATTATTAAAGATGCTATGAAAGGATTAGTAAATCCTGCAATGTTAAAGATAGTTTCTGGAAAAACAAAAGATGCACCAAAAGCATTAAAAGAAGAAGCAAAGAAAATTTTTGCTGAATTATTTAAGAAAGAAGTTTTAAAAAGAGGTTTAGTTGGAAGGGATCAAGTAATGCTTGAATTAAAAACATTAACACAAAGATGGAAACCTTTTAATGATAAAATGGATAAAGGTTTTACTAAATATAGATATTCACCAGAAGAATTAATGGCTGATTTTATGATGTCATTTTTATTAAAACCTAAAGAAACAAGTCAAGCCGCACCTATTTCATTTACAATGTGGATGAATTATATGCATAGAAAACCAGAATTAAAATTATTATATGAAGAATTACAACTAGAATTAAATCTACCTAGGGATCAAATAGTAGCTAAAAGAATAAGAGATGATGTTAAGGCTTCTATGGAAGCAGGTATGAAATTACAAGAACGAGCATCAAAAGAAACAAATGATGTACAAGCATATGATGTTGTAAGAAGAAATATGGATCAATATAACTATACATTAATAAATTATTTTAAAAAAACTCATGGAGATACAGGTTGGTGGACTAGCCCTAAAAGTAAAAAGAGATTTGAAATACCAGAAAAAGATAATCCAGAAATACAATCAGAAAGATTTGAATATAATGATACTTTAATTGAAGGAATACAAAATCAATTATATAAAGATTTTTGGCATCCATTAATTGAATCTGGATTAAATAGACATATGTTTGCTTCTTATTTAAAAAGTAGATGGATAGCAAATCCAGAAGGAACTAGAGCAAATGTATTAAATCCTAGAGGACAAGAAAGAATATCAGCACAAGAAATAGTAAATTGGTATGAATCAAAATATCCTAATATATCTAATTTAGCTGAAAAGTTTTATAGATTTAGAGAAGAACATATTATTCCAATCTTTGAACAATTAGGTATGTCCCCAGAAATTTTAGCTATAGCAAAAAATAATAGAGAGTATGTAACATTTTCAGTAGAACAATATGCAAAAATGTTTAATGATAGTTGGGCTTTAGGATATGTTAAAGCTACAAAATATGGAACATCTAAAGATGTTATGAATGTATTAGATGCAACAATTTTAAAAGATTGGGCATTAATACAAGTCTTATCAAGACATAATATGATCTCTACTAATATTAGATTTTTAAAGAATAATAAAGAACAAATAGAGAACCTTAATAGAACACAGCTTAAAAGTGATTTATATAATGGAAAACTTTTAAAGTTTGAAAAGATACAAGAACGAGTTTATGAACCAGCAGTAAAAAATGTAGTAGCAAAAGATGGGGTTGTAACAATAGTAGGATGGAAACCTAAAAATAAAGATGTAAATCTTAAAGGATATGAATTAGTAGAATGGATTGAAAATGGTAAAAGACAAGGTGCTTATATAGGTAAAGAAATGGCAGATTATCTTAATGGTGTGCATAATATGAAATTTATGCAAGATGTAAATAGAGTAGCTTATGGAATAAACTTACCTTATAGAAAATTATTTACAGAAATGAATCCACCATTCTGGGGATATAATGTATTTAGAGATGTATTTAGAACAATGCAAAATATACCAAATGCTGGTTTATGGGATTTTACTAATCCCAATAGGGCTTGGTTAGGTATAGTAGGAGAAAATTCTTTTGTTAGAAGATGGGTTAATGCATTTCCTGCGGCTTTTGCATCTGTTAATAAACCTAGAAATATTCCAGTAGATGTTCAAAAAATGTTAATGAATAAAGAATTATTAAGTGTATGGGATAAATACAGAAATATGGCAATGGGTAGTAAAGATGGACAACCTACTTGGGCTAATTCTTCTGATGGTATTGTTAGATTAGTATTAACAGCTAGTAAGCATTTTAAAAATAAAAAACCTACACGAGAAGAAATAGAAGCCTTTGTTAAAACTACAATAGATAAACCTAAAATAGAGTGGACTAAAGAAGAAATAAAAACAGAACAAGCATTAAGAGATGGTGCAATAGCAATGTTTGAACAAAGATTCCAATATGAAAAATGGTTAGGTTCTGGAAAAAGTGGATTTTTAATTGGTGAAAATAGTTGGGTTCAACCTTGGTATAAAGTTATTAAATCAACAGAAATGATGGCTAGAGTATTTGAAAGAACAACAAAAATTGCGGCAAAAAGACATTTAGTTGAATTTAGAAAACAAGGAAAAATTGATTGGACAGATTCACAAATAGAATATTCGGTTCGTAATTGGGCTGGTTCTCCTAACTTTTTAAGAAAAGGAAAACAGGCTTGGCTTTATAATAATTTATTTCTTTATGGAAATGTAGCTAAAGAACAAAACAGAAGTATTTTAGAAGCTAAAAGATGGCATAAAGAATATAAGATACCTTTTTCTGATAAATTTTGGGCAGGTGGAAAAACAGCCCAAGCAAGTTGGTATGGTAAATTATTTATGTATACAGTTGCACCTAAAGTAATATCTTATGCAGGTAAAGCAGGATTAATGGGATATGCGGCTCATGCATATTATAATTTAATTGGTAATGATGCATTATCAAATAATACTATAATTCCATTAGGTCATATAAGAGATGATGGTTCTTTACATTTTGGTATGGAAAATGCAGATAAAAGTAATCCTACAATTAGAGCAGTATATTTACAATTTCCTGTAGATGAATTTCAAAAGTTAGTAGGTTCTTTAACTTGGTATACTTTAGAAAAACAATTCGGAGAAATAATGGATGATCCATCTTATAATTTAACTGAACATATAATAAGACATGGAGTTGGTGTATTAGATGAAAACACTCCAAGTTTAACACCTGCAATACCTTTAGCTTGGAATGCTATAAAAGCAACAGGTTTTGGAAATATGCCACCACAAGATTGGTTTACAGGCAAAGATTTATATCCAGAATATGTACAAAATGCGGCTGGTATAGATGGATTTATGGCTAGGTATAAGGCTTTTAGTAAATATATGTGGAATAATGCAGGTGGTTTAATGTTCTATAAATTTGATACTTATTACGAAGTAGGTAATCAAGATAATATAGTTAATGAAATAGAAAATGTTTTAAACATACCTATTTTTGGAAAAACTTTAGCTAGATTTGTTAAAGTATCTGAACAAGGTATGAAAGAGAATGTATGGAATAAAATAAATCAAGTAAATGTCAATCAAGCTACAGCCGCAGTTATAATAGATAAAGCTATTAATAGACTGATAGATGATGATGGTATGATAGATATGACTAAATTAACTCCTAGAGAAAAAGATGCAATGTTGCTAGATACAAGCTGGATTAATAGATATGATGCCGCTATAGAAAAATCACTAGGAAGACCTTGGATGGCGAGAGCAACAAGTTTAAGTGGAAAGGCTTTACAGGTATTTTTAGAAGAAACTTTAAGGCTTGAAACTGACTTTAATTACAACTTTGATTCTAAACCGAAAGATGATAATATAGAGTAAATAGAACTATGACAATTTCAACTACGATAATTAAAAACAGTTATTCGGGTGATGGTAGTACAACTGTTTTCGCCTATGCTTTCAAGATAGCAACAACAGCCGATATAGAAGTTATTATTCGTTCTTCCGCAGGTGTGGAAACGACAAAAACTTTAACGACCCATTATTCAGTAAGTGGTGCTGGTGTTGCTACAGGCGGAAATGTAACAATGGAAACAGCCCCAGCTTCAGGAGAAACATTAGTTATAAGACGTGCTACTACAAGAACACAAGCTGTAGACTTAGTGGAAAATGATCCATTTACAGCCGATAGTGTTGAAGGAGCATTTGATAAAAATTTAGCTATTTCACAAGAAATACAGGAAGAACTTAATCGTTCAATTAAAGTTTCAAAGACCAATACTATTACATCAAGCGAATTTACAACAAGTGCTACAGATCGGGCAAATAAAACATTAGGTTTTGATTCAAGCGGTGATCTTACAACTGTAGCAGATTTCCTCCCTAAAGGTGGAGATTCTGCTTTATTCCAATATTCAACAACTACGACCGATAGCGACCCAGGATCGGGTTATCTACGTTTCAATCACGCTACAATTTCATCTGCAACAATTATGTATGTTGATGATCTTGATTATAATGCAACGGATGTGTCTGCATGGGTACAATCTTTCGATGATGTTTCAGGCAATGCAACTAATCGAGGAAGAATGCGTGTTAGTAAGGCGAATGATTTGGGAGTATGGCACTCTTTAAAAGTTTCGGCTGCTGTAAATGATGCTAGTGGTTATACAAAAATTACTTTTGTTTATATTGATGGTGCTGGAACTTTAGCGGCTGATGATAAAGTATTTTTATCTTTTACAGCTAGTGGAGAAGATGGAGCAATACCAGGATATAGATATACCTTTGATACAGGAACGAGTGATACTGATCCAGGTTCGGGTGATATAGCTTTTAATAATGGCACGTATGCAAGTGCGACAGTAATTTACATAGATGATGCTGATGCTGATGGTGGATCAACAGCAGCAGATGTCCAAACCTGGGGAGATTCGACAGAAACTATAAAAGGTTTCCTTCATATTACAGATATTAATGACATATCAACTTATGCCAGATTTAAAATTACTGCTGCGGTTACAGATGCTTCAGGCTACAATAAAATTACAGTTGTTCATTTAGCATCCAATAATACTTTTAGTGCTAGTGATGAATTATCAGTTCACTTTACTAGAAATGGTGATGCAGGAGCTTCACCAGGTTATTTTTATAAATTTGATACAGGAACAAGCGATAGTGACCCTGGTGCTGGAGAAATTGCATTCAATAATGGTACTTATGCTTCAGCAACAGCAATTTACATTGATGATGTAGACCAAAATTCAGTTAATACAGTTACAGATGTGCTTTCCTGGGACGATAGCTCAAGTACAATAAAAGGATATTTACACATTGTTGATATTAATGACCATTCAACATACGCAAGATTTTCTATAACAGGTTCTTCAACGGATGCTTCAGGTTATAATAAATTAGCAGTAACTCATATTGCATCGAATAATACTTTTTCTGCGGCTGATAGTTTATCAGTACACTTTACAAGAAGTGGAAATACAGGTGATACAGGTTCAACAGGGTCTACAGGGCCTACAGGGCCAACGGGTTCAACAGGGCCAACGGGTTCAACAGGGCCAACTGGTAGTACAGGGCCTACAGGGCCAACTGGGTCAACAGGGCCAACAGGGCCTACAGGGCCTGTTCCAGGCAAAGTAGAAGGAACAGATTTTAGTAATAGTTTATTAGTCGGCCATAGCACAACAGGAACTTTAGATGCTGCTACAGATAACACAGGAGTTGGTATTGGTGCTTTAGATGCACTCACAACTGGAGATGACAATACAGCAATCGGTCAAGATTCTGGTTCAGCAGTTACTACTGGTGGTT
>VTLG01014826.1_pt1 | contig 24999 bp, 42 predicted proteins | sample 4694571 | NCBI WGS metagenome assembly VTLG01 (sample SAMN12604809, study PRJNA352737) | marine metagenome | biome: ENVO:00000447; feature: ENVO:00000209|ENVO:00000569|ENVO:01000036; material: ENVO:00002151; isolation source: viral sequences binned using virsorter ...
ACAAACAAAAGCCAAAATTACTCACTAAAAGAGAAAAGGTATTTGAATTTATTAAATCTCAATCTTCTACCAATTATCAAATTGCAGATGAATTAGAAATGCCATTATCTAGTGTATGTGCTAGAGTCAGAGAATTACAATTATTAAATTTGGTAGAGGATAGTGGAAATAGGAGAGAAACACCTTTTGGAAAGACAGCGATAGTATGGCGAAGAAAAGAGTAGCAACAAAAAAGGAAAAAGAGTGGATGCAGCAAGTAGCTGATTATGGATGTATAGCTTGTCATCAAGATGGGTTAAATGTTCCAGCAGAGATTCATCATATAAGATCGTTAAAAACAGGCTCAGGAATCGGCCTGAGGCCACCACACACTAAGATTCTTCCGCTTTGTGCTTCACACCATAGGACAGGTAAAATTTCAGTACATTTAGGTAAGAAAGCTTTTGAGGAAAAGTATGGTACTGAAGAATATTTAGAAAAAAAACTAAGAGAGAGGTTAGAAGAATGGAGAACAATAACAAGTATATTTTAAAGGGAGAGAATGAGTAGAAAATCTGGTTATTTCATTTGCTATCGTAATATTTGGCAACATCCTGTGTTTAAGAACCTATTACAAGCTAGTTGCTGGATTTATATGATTTCTTCAGCTTCACACCAAGATAAGACATTAAGGTTTTTAGATAATTCAGTATTTGTAAGGCGAGGAGAATTAATAATGCCTTTAAGGGTAAATGCTAAAAGATTTAAAATGAGTTATAGTGAAATGCGAACTTTCATACTACGTCTTGTGCGTAGAAAAATGATAACCACTAGACACCACCAGCTACAGCCCACCAACAACCACCCAAGCCGAAAAGTAACGATTATAAGTGTTGTAAATTACGATAAATTTCAATTTGTGGATAACGAGCAACCACCTCACGACCACCTATCGCAACAAGGACTAAATAACAATACTAATAAACATATACTAAATACTAGGTCCAGCAAAGACAAGGTTGTGAATAATGGGTATAAAGAGATAGGTACTGAAGGAGATTATATTATCCTTATGAAAGACAAGAAAAAATATTTAAAACATAAATATAAGGATGAACCTATAAAAGACTATTAGTTATGCCATCTAAAGCATATTATCTTAAAAATAGACATACACAGATATTTAAGAATAGAAAGAAAGAATCTGATAGAAAATACCGACTTAAAAATTATGAAAAATTAAAAATTAAGAAAAAGCTATATTATCAAAAGGTTAAAAATACAGAAGCTTTTAAAGAAAAACGCAGAGCATATTGTAAATTATATAACCAAACTCCCAAACGAAAAGAGTGGAACAGGTTATATAAAAGAAGAAACTACAAAAGAGATAAGGAACGACAAGAGAGATATTGGGCTAATAATCCTGATAGTTTTAAAAGACGAAAAATATGGTTAAAAAATTATAATAAAACTTACAAAAAACAAAATAGACCAAAAATTCTATTACAATTAAAAAATAGAAGAAAAAATGACCCTAATTTTAAAATGAGAAATATTTTAAGAAGTAGAATATGGACAGTTTTAAAGAGGAGAAATACAACACAATTAGCATCAACATTAATTTTATTAGGTGTTGATAATGTAGAAACATTTATGAATCATATTGAAAATCAATTTGAGTCTTGGATGACTTGGAATAATCATGGAAAATGGCATTTAGACCATATTAAACCTTGTGCTTCTTTTGATTTAAGTTCTATAAAAGGACAAAAAGCTTGTTTTTATTATAAAAATTTAAGACCTTTAGAAGCATTTAAAAATATGAGTAAAGGTGCAAAAATCAAATGAATAATTATCAAAAACTACTAGAAATGTGGAGAGAAGAAAAAAAGAAAAGACAAGAAGCTGAATGTGAATTAACAACTATAAAGGGAATTGGTAATAGTTCTCCTGAAATGAATGAGTTAAAAAAAGAAAATGAAAAATTAAAAGCTGACTTGGTTAGGGCTAAAGAAGATCATCAGTACGATAATTTAGTACATCAACAAGAACTAAAAGAATTAAAAAAAAGTAAATATCCTTATTAATGAGAGCAATATTACGAATCTTTAAGTATGTCAGAAAAAGATTGATAAAACTGTCCATTGAAAATAAAATGCTTAAAAGGCAGCTTGAATATTATAGGGCAATAGTAGAATCCAAAGAAAATAGAAAACATTAATGGTTAAAAAAAAGTCAAAATTTAGACACATTTCAATCTCCAATAAAAAGTTTTATTTTTACGAAATTAAGTGGATGGATGTAATAGGAGATTCAGGTCATGCTTCAGAAAAAGAATTTCATAATATGAAACCAGCTTATATGACAACCAATGCTTATCTATTTAAAAAAAATAATAAATATGTTTGGACATTTGCAAGTTATGATGAAGAAACTTTTAGCGATAGAAACCTAATACCTAAAGGATTGATATTATCTATGAAAAAGGTAGAAGTTTGATACCATTTCCTAATAAGAAATATAATATTATCTATGCAGACCCAGCTTGGCACTTTAAAACATATTCTAATAAAGGCGAAAAACGATCTGCTATACAGTATTACGATTGTCTTAATATTAATGATATTTGTAATTTACCTGTTAATGATATTGCTAATGACGATTGTATCTTATTTATTTGGGTTATTGACTCAATGTTACCTGAAGCTTTACAGGTTATTAAAAAATGGAATTTTAAGTATAAAACAGTAGCTTTCACTTGGGTTAAACAAAATAAAAAATCAAATGGTTATTTTACAGGTATGGGATATTGGACAAGATGTAATCCTGAACAATGTTTATTAGCAACTAAAGGAAAACCAAAAAGATTATCTAAAGCAGTAAGACAATTAATAATTAGTAAAAGACAAGAACATAGTAGAAAACCTGATGAGATAAGAAAAAGAATTATAGAACTATGTGGAGATTTACCTAGAATAGAATTGTTTGCTAGACAACGAGTAGAGGGTTGGGATTGTTGGGGAAATGAGGTATAAGAATCAATAATGAAAAACGACAAAACTAAGGCAAATGGTGTAAAAAAACCAAATGGTGTGGGTAGGCCAAAAATAATACTAGATATAGAAATACTTAAAAAACTAGCTTCTATTGGATGTCCAACTTATGAGATAGCAAGTGTGCTTGGAGTATCAGCAAGAACTTTAGAAAGAAATTATGCCGAAATTATAGACACTCATAGAGAAAAAGGAAAAGCATCTTTAAGAAAGAAGATGTTTGATAAAGCTATTAAGAAAGATAATACCAATATGCAAATCTGGTTATCTAAAAACTATCTAGGTATGAAAGATAAAACTCAAACAGAAACTATTACAGAACCCTTACCTTTAATCATTGATGGCAAAGCTGAAGAAGTTGAAGTAAATGGCAAAGAAAAAGGGTAATATCTTTGGTAAAACAATTGAATATGTATCAAGAGCAAAGTTTAAAAAAACATCTATAAGCAAACGCAGACCTAAATTATCATCAATGAATAAACACAAACGCAGATCATTTAAAAAATACAGAGGTCAAGGTCGTGGATAATATATTTATTATTATCTTTAGCTGTTTAGGGTTTATGATTTTATTATCATTATATATGTTATTTACTTTATGAAGCGATCTAACTTCTATCCCAATGGAGAGTTTATTCCATATCAAATGCCACAGGACTTTAGAAAAGCATTAGGTAAAGAAGCTTGTGGGAATTGTGGAATGTACTCACTACCAAGAAATTTTTGTGGTGTTTATAGAACTAGAGGAGTTAAGGATAATTTTGTTTGCAATAAATGGAGAAAAAGACACTTTAAAAGATAATGGAATTAATAATACTAACAGATGGATTATATCATCTAGTTCCTGTAACCGAAGCTATGTTAGAAGATATTTTTTTAGTAAATGATACAATCAACTGTTATGACCTTTGTGATATTTTAAGAATTAAATTAAGCACTTATGCAGATTATCCTATTAACCAACACATGATGAATGATGGTAGTGGAGATTTCTATGGGTGTATATGCAAATAAAAGATTCAAAAAATTATTTAGTAGTAATAATATTATAGATGTATCGGTTGATTTAGGATTGATATTATTTGATGTTTTAAGTTCTCCTATTTTAATAGTCGTTAGATTATTAAGATATATCTTCAATAAATTCTTTAAGAAATTTCTAGTAAAAGGTATTAAAAGAATAATTGTTATGCTAAAAGGTAAAAATGAATGAAAAACTTATTACAGCTTTATTGGCAATATTATTGGCTTTGGGTGGTTGGACTCTATCAAGAACATTCTCACTTTCAACAGACATGGTGCTTATCAAAGAAAAAGTATCGTCATTGGAAGAAAAGATTGATGGAAAGTTTAAAAAGAAGAAAAAAAAGAAGAAGAAATAATGTTTAATGATAGATGGTTCATAATATTATTATTTTTTATATTACTTGGTGCTGGATTATCAGGTTGTAGTAATAACAATATCTGTCCTGACTCAACAACATTAGAAATAGGAGAAACTTCTAATGGTAAAGAAAAAAATACTAAATCCATTAAACAAAGTTTTAAATGGGGAAAGAAGAAATGTAATGAAACCAATTAGTGAAAATACACACTTTCATACAGATTTAAAAACATTGGCTATGATAATTGGTGCAATAGCAATAGCAGTATGGACTTATAGTGAAATTAATAACAGAATTATATCTCTAGAAACTGCTAAAGAATTAATGGTAGCAGATTTAGAAAAGAATACAGAATTTAGAATCAAGTGGCCAAGAGGAGAATTAGGTTCACTTCCAGCAGATAGCGAACAATTTATGTTAATAGAACACATGGCTGGTCAATTAGAAAAGGTAGAAGTACAACTTGAATCAGGGATGCACAATAAAGTTAATATAGAATTTTTAAAACAACAGGTTGAGAAACTTCAGTCTGATGTTGAAAAGTTAAAAGATAAAGTTAGAAAGAATGGTAGCCACCAATGATGGAAAAAATATTAACATTATTAGTAGGACTTTTAATTGCTTTAGGTGGTTGGAGTTTATCTAGGACATTTGAATTATCTACTAATCAAGCAGTTCTAAAAAACAAAGTAGATCATTTAGAAATGTCATTACAATTAATAGATCAAAAGATGGATGAAATGTTTGATATGGATGAAGAAATTATGAAACAACATGAAGATTTATTTAAAAAATTAGAACAATCGAATACAGGATATAATTATAATTAGGAGATAAAATGATAGAAACAGTTTTTGCACTTTTATTAATAATTGAAAACGAAATTAAGGAGCATCGTATTCAAGACTCATTATCTCAATGCTTAAAAGCAAAAAGATATGCTATGAGAGATAAAAAAGCTGGAGATAGAGTTCAATATCAATGTATTAAATCTAAAGCTAACATAGAAATATATATGGGAGAAAAGAAGATAACATCTTTAATATTAGAATAATATGACAGACGAAGATAGGACATACAAAAACGAAGTGAGAATTTATAATGATAGATTGGGTAGTAGAAAAGATAGGAAAAATATCAAGGTCAATATTCCATTGGACTTGGAGAGTACAAACCCACAGGAAATATTACAAGAACAGGAAGAATGATAAATGAATTTTATATTAACCATGTTTATCTGTGCAAGTACAGCACAAGGAATACAATGCTTACCACCTGTCAAATTTGATATTTTATATAAAGATGGATATGATTGTATGGTAGATGGTTATATAAAAGCACACGACAAATTAGTTGCAATAGGTAGGGATGAAATTAACAAAAATAAGATATTCATAAAGTTTGGTTGTTATGAAGATTTCTCTAACAAAAAGTCAACATAAAGTAAGTCAATCTAAAAAAAGATTCAGAGTTCTTATATCAGGTAGAAGATTTGGTAAGACCTATCTTTGTATTACTGAAATGATGAAGTATGCAACGAAACCTATGCAGAATATCTGGTATGTTGCACCGACCTTTAAGATGGCTAAAGAAATATGCTGGTCTAATCTTAAAATAATTCTAAACGAGTTTAATTGGATAGAAGATATTAACGAAACAAATCTAACCATAAGAATCAAGAAATCTAATAGTGTTATAAGCTTAAAATCAGCAGATCAACCTGATGCTTTAAGAGGTACAGGAATTAACTTTTTAATATTAGATGAATTTGCTGATATTGATAAACGAACATGGTTTGAAGTATTAAGGGCATCTGTAGCTGACACTTTAGGAGATGTTTTATTTACAGGAACACCAAGAGGTTATGGTAATTGGTCTTATGAAATGTATCTTAAAGGAAAGCAAGATGAAGAATGGGAGAGTTTTCAATTTACTACACTACAAGGTGGAATGGTTGATAAGCAAGAACTTGAACAAGCTAGATTAGACCTTGATGTTAGAACATTTAGACAAGAATTTGAGGGTACATTTGAGAACTATGCTGGTTCTGTTTATTATAACTTCCATCCTGTTGAAAGTGTTAATGATAAACAAATAGATTGGAAGAAACCTTTACATATTGGAATGGACTTCAATGTTGACCCAATGTCTGCTTGTGTAGCACAAATAGAAAAGGAAAAGATTTATTTTGTTGATGAGATAGTGATTTATTCAAGTAATACTGATGAAATGTGCCAAGAAATACATGATAGATATGGAACTAAAATACCAATCTTCATATATCCTGACCCAGCTTCAAGACAAAGAAAAACATCTGCTGGTGGGAGAACAGATTTAAGTATTTTACAAAATGCTGGATTCAAAGTTAAAGCAAAATTTAAACACACAGCAATTCGTGATAGAGTCAATGCAGTTAATTCAAGACTCAAAGATTCTTTAGGAAAGAGATATATTTTTGTTTCACAATCTTGCAAAACATTGATAAAAGGATTACAAAGACAAATATACAAGGAGAATACAAATATTCCTGATAAGGAAGATGGTTACGACCACATGAATGATGCTTTGGGTTATTTAATAGATTATGTAAAACCCTTGACTATTCAAGCACCATTTAGGCAACCTGAAAGATGGAATATTAAGCAAAGGCAATATGGCATACAGCAAAGATCAAACAATAGATACTCATAAAGATTTTAAAGAAACGATAAGTAATTGGGAATATTATATTAGATCGTATAATGGTGGGTATGACTATATGGTCGGTCAATATTTAAACAGATATAATTTAGAACTTGACAACGAGTTTAATCAAAGACTTGCAAACACTCCTTGCGACAATCATTGTAAAAATATTATTCAAATCTATTCTTCATTTCTTTTTAGAGTAAAAGCTTCAAGAGATTTTGGAGATATGGCAGATGAACCTAGTTTAGAAACTTTTATGAAAGATACTGACCTAGATGGAAATAATTTTACAACAGTTATGAAACAGGCCCAAAATTATGCTTCAATATATGGTCATTGTTTTTTAATTTTAGACAAACCAAAAGTTATTACAAATACAAAAGCCGATGAACTGCAACAAGACATTAGACCTTATCTTTCTATTGTAACTCCTGAAAATGTTTTAGATTGGAATTATAAAAGAGAGATTAATGGAAAATACTCTTTGGATTATTTAAAAGTGCGAGAAGAAGTTGATAGAAGTGGTGGAACTTATTATAGAATGTGGTTTCCTGATAGAATAGATACTGTTTATTTAAAAGCAGATGGTTCAGAACCAACTTTAATAGATACTGCCGATAATCAGATTGGTAAGATTCCAGCAGTAATCTTATACAATGCCAAATCGCACAAAAGAGGTATTGGCCAATCTGACCTAACTGATATTGCTGATTTGCAGAAAGCAATCTACAATGAGTTCTCTGAAATAGAGCAACTTATTAGATTAACAAATCATCCATCATTAGTTAAGACTCCATCGGTAAATGCTAGTGCTGGTGCTGGTGCAATAATAGAAATGCCTGAAGAAATAGAACCAAATCTTAAACCATATCTATTGCAACCATCAGGTTCTAACTTACAATCTATTATGGATTCAATAACTAAAAAGGTTGAAGCTATAAATAGAATTGCACACACAGGAGCAGTAAGAACAACTAAAACAGCAGTATCAAGTGGAATAGCTTTACAAACAGAATTTGAATTACTTAATGCTAGACTATCTGAAAAAGCAGATAACCTACAATTAGCTGAAGAACAATTATTTAAACTTTATGCTCTATTCCAGAACACAGAATTTAATGGAGAAATAAATTACCCAGATTCATTTAACATAAGAGATTACTCAACTGACCTTATGTTCTATCAACAAGCAAAAGCAATCAATGTTAAATCTCCTACATTAGTTAAAGAAATAGATAAAGAAATTGCAAGAGCAGTAGTAGATGATGATGCAAAACTAAATATTATTTTTGATGAGATAGATACAAAACCTGAAGTTGGAGAATTTACCCAAGACGAAGTTGAGAAAGAAACAGTAGAAGAAGAAGAAGTTTAAGGCGACCTTATTTCAGATCGCCTTAATTTATTAGATTAAAATTATCTCTAATTAATTACCAATTCTTACTTGATGCTAAAGCTATTGAGTTTGGTCTTTTAGATTCTTTTGATCTAACTGCCATAGTCAATATATCCTCATAATCAAAGTAAGTATAAGTATCGTTTTCAACTAATACTCTATACCAATTACCTTTATGTTCTAATATGCCCTTAATGCAAATTGATGTTACAAAATGTTCATCAGCATTTAATTGATGACCAGCTTGACTCCAATAAACTCTTATTTCTTTTCCAACAAAGAATTTATCTATTAAAGATTTATTCACATCAATCATATTAGACATTTGAAGATTGCCTTTTAATGGTAAAGGATTCATAGATTTATCTTCAAACGCAATTAATGGATTATTCATATTTATATACCTCCTTTCCGATTGTGTTTAGATTTCCAAATAATCAATTTGGCTTCTGTAGATAGTTCATTGTAAATTGTTTTTTCACAATCAACTAATTCCTCAACGAAGATGTGTTCTTGATCTTCAAGAATCTTACGACCACCTTTTACAAAACCTATTGCGTTAATCTTTTTTTCATTAACTAACCACTCTAGATATTGTGCAGTTGGACAAACTAAAATATTCTCTCTTTTATTTTTCATACCACATTATACCACACGCACTTTTTCAGAATGCTCTAGAATCTAGCAAAGTGAATTATGGCAAAAAATAAGTGGCTTGGCAGTAAGCAAAAAAAAATAAAGAAAAAGCTTTTTTGAGTTTTTCACTTTTTTATGATAGACAAAGTTTATGGCAGATATTACCCAAGAAATGACAGCTTATCGAATCAAGCAAATTGAATTTGCTGAAGCTGAATATTACGAACAACTTACAAAAGTTTTAGATAAGATAGAAGATGATGTAACTTCTTTAGCTGGAAAATCTTTACCCACAACAGATGGAAAGCTAATTGAGTTAAGAGCAGCAATAGCAATAAGACCACAAATCAAAGCTATTTTGGAAAGAGAATATCTAGCTTGGTCAGATACAGTTGTTAGAGAGGGTTTTAATAAACAAGCTAAAAGAGTTGAAAGAGCATTTAAAACAATAGGAAGAATACCAAAAGAATTTCAAGAATTAACTAAAGGCGATCTAGCTTTAATACAAAATTTAAAACAACAATACTTTACTCAATTCAAAGACATATCAAATACCTTTACAAGAACATTGGCAGATAAGGTTTATCAAAATACTTTATTAGGAAGTGAATTTACTGTTTTAGAAAAAGAATTAAGACAATCAATCAATGGAATATATGCAAGTTCAAAAGACCCTGAAATTAATAAATTAGTGAACTTTGTTAAAAAGAACAAAAACAGAAAATCAATGCAATCTAAAGTAGATAAAGCAGTTGCCACATTACAGTCAAAATTTGGTAGAGATCGTGCTGGAGAAAACATGAAAAGATATGCTGGACAGCTATTAAACGACTCATTAAGGGATTTTGATGCTACTTTAAACTTCAATAAAGCTAATGATGCTGGACTTACTTTTGTTAAATACTATGGAGATATTATTCCAACCACTAGAGAGATTTGCAGAAATCTTGTAAATGGAGTATATAACAAAAGGAAAGGTGGACTTTTCACAATTGATGAAGTCAGAAAACTTTGGACAAGTAGAAGTTGGTCAGGAAAAAAATCTGGCAATCCTTTAGTTGTTCGTGGTGGTTATAATTGTCGTCATCAATGGTCTTATGTCAATCCTGATTGGTATGACAGTAAAGGCGAACTAATAATATAAAAAAGGAGAAAAATATGTCCGAAGAACAAAAGGTAGTTGCACCTCAAACGCAACAAACAGAAGCACCAAAAGAAGAAGTAAAAGTAGAAACACCAAAGCAACAAACTTTTACACAAGAGCAACTAGACAACATTATTAAATCAAGACTAGAAGCTGAAAAAACAAAACATCAAAGACAGATAGATGAAGTTAAAAGGCAAGAAGAAGAAATAGCAAAAGAAAAACAAGTTCAAGAAGCAAAATCAAAAGCTGAACTTGAAAAGCTTATGAAACAGAGAATATCTGAAAAAGATACTGAAATTCTTAAATATAAAACTGAAATTAAGAAAGAAAGAATTGATAATTCAGTATTATCTGTTGCATCCAAGCATAAAGCTATATCGCCATCCCAAGTAGTATCTTTATTAAAAGATGATATTAAATTAAATGATGATGGGAGAGTTGAAATACTTGATAATAATTCAAATATTCGTTATAACTCTAAAGGAGAATTATTAACGATTGAAGAAAGAGTTAAGGAATTTTTAGATGCTAACCCACATTTCCGACAAGGGTCTTTAGCTGGTTCAGGAAGCCAGAGCAGCATCGAGGGTAAAACTGTAAAACCTTTCAATATTCAGGATTTAGATATGAGTAAGCAAGAAGATCGTGCTAAATATGCAGAGTATCGCAAAGAACGAGATTCAAAACCTACTCAGATTAATTTAACAAATAAATAATAAAGGACAAAAACAATGGCAAACGAAAGCACAAGTTCTACACTCTCGGAATTATATACTGAGATTGTAGCAGAAGCATTATTTGTAGCAAGTGAAAGATCAGTAATGAGACCACTTGTAAAGAACTATGCTATAAGTGGTGGTGGAAAGTCAGTTGAAGTTCCAATCTATGCAGCAGTAAGTGCAGCAGCAGTATCGGAAGCATCTGATTTATCTAACACAGCAATTAACCCATCTTCTGTAACTATTAGTGCATCAGAAAATGGAATTATGACTACTCTAACAGATTTAGCAAGAAACTCTGCACCAAGAAATGTGGCGGCAGATATTGGTAAATTGTTCGGAGAAGCGATTGCAAAAAAAATAGACACAGACTTAACAGCATTATTTGATGGTTTTTCATCAGTAGTAGGTAGTGCTGGAGCAGAAGTAACTGTGGCTAAAATCTTTGAAGCAGTAGCAACTTTAAGACAAGCGGCAGTACCAATGCCTTTGGCTGGTGTACTGAATCCAAAGGTTGCATACAATGTGAAGAAAAACTTAACTAATACTTTTGTTAATCCAAATCCTAATGACTTAACTAACGAAGCATTAAGAACAGGATATGTTGGAAACATCGCTGGAGTTCAAATGTTTGAAACTTCAAATGTTGATGGAACTTCTGACACAGACAACTGTAAAGGTGGTATCTTCCACAAAGATGCTTTAGGTCTAGCTATGATGCAAGACTTGAAAATTGAAACTCAAAGAGATGCGTCTTTAAGAGCAGATGAAATTGTAGCAACAGCAGTTTATGGTGTTGGCGAATTACATGACTCTTATGGTGTAGAAATACTTGGAGAATCAGTAATCAACTAATAACTACTTTTCTATGGCGAGGAAACTCGCCATAGGATATAAAAGGAGATATTATGGATATAAAATTAACAAATGGGAAAAAAACCATTACTAGATCAAAAGTACAATACGAAGCTAATATAAATCATTTTACTAAAAGAGGTTTTACACCTCTTGATAAAGTCAAAAAAGAAATCAAGAAAACTACTTTAAAAGAAGTAACTGATAAAGTAGTACAATTTAAACCTAAGAAAAAAAAAACAAGGAAAAAGAAATGAAACAATTAAAAAAATATTGGAAGATGGCACAAGATAATCCTAAAGTAACTGCTGGAATTATTATTGCTGTTGTAATTATTTGTGTATTGGTAGGTTAATATGGCTAATTTTACAGGTGCTAATGTAATAAATGCTGGGGATGTATCTAACTATCAAGCTGATATATATGAGTTTGGTATTGCATCAGGAACTTCTGAAGTAGCATTTTTTATTACACAAACCACAAATGATATTTTAAGAGAATTAAGAACAAGATGGTGGCCTGTATATAAGTCAAATGTCTATACAGATATTACAGTTTTAAACACAGTAGAAATGGTTAATACAAAAGTTAATTTAGATCAGTTTAAAAGGGCTGGTGCATATTTATTTATGTCAAGATTTTTTTTACCAGCATTAACTAAATTTAGACCTGAAGCTGATAAAGATAGATTTGAAAGAATGATTGAGTTTTATACTGCACAATACAACAAAGAAATGCAAACTATTTTAGAAGATGGTGTTGAATACGATAGCGATGCTGGTGGAACAATCTCTACAAGTGAAAGAGAACCTTTGCATGGCTTACGAAGATTAAATAGGTAATGCTTAAAGCAAATATAAAAACAAATTCTAAAGAACTCCAAAAAAAATATAAAAGATTGGAGAAAAAACTCCCAAGACTAATTGATAAAGGAATCCAACAAGCTGGATTTCATTTATTAGATATTATTAGAACTAAAACAAAAAAAGGAATTGATTATAAAGGAGTTCCTTTTGCACCTTACTCTGAGGGATATTTAAAACAATTACAAAAAGAGGGAAAACCCACAGTAGTTGATCTTTGGTATTCAGGGGAAATGATGGGTGCTTTAACTCCAAGTATAATTAAAAAAACAGGGAGAAATAAAGCTACATTAGCATTTACTAGAAAATCAAATATAGATAAAGCATTTTTTAACCAAGTATTAAATGAACCAAAAAGAGAATTTTTTGGCTTTAATCAAAGAACAGAATCTATTATACAAAAGGGATTTAATAAATTTATGATAAGACAACTTAATGCGATGAGAATATGAGTGTAAGAGAAAACATAGCGAGTAATATAAAAACAGTAATAGATGCCATCAGTTCTCCTGATGTCAAATTATGTACTAGACAACCTTTTGAATTAGAAGAATTATCACAACAACAATATCCAGCAGTAATAGTACAAACTTCAGAAGAAAATAGAGATGATTCTGAATTAGGAAGTGGTGCTAAAACAAGGCATGGAACTATTGATTTTGTTATATTAGGATTTGTAAAAGGTTCTGATACCAATATAGATACATTAAGAAATGCTTTAATTACTGCTATTGAAACTGCTTTAGAATCTGATATTACAAGAAGCAGTAACGCACTTGATACAGAAGTTATACAAGTGGAAACTGACGAGGGTACATTATTCCCTGTTGGTGGAATTAGAATGGTTGTAAGATGTATGTATGAATATCAATCAGGAACTCCATAGGAGAAATAAATGGCAGATAAACTTATAGATAAAATACAAAAAAAAATAGATAAAATTGAACATTTACACGATAAAGAGTCTATGCTTTGTGAAGAAGTAAAAGACTTATTGGAAGAATTAAGAGAAGAAAAATCATTGGATGAAGATGAAGAAGATTTTGATGAAACTGAAATAGAAGATGAAGAATTAGATGAAGATGATATTGACGATACAGAAGAAAAGTAATAAAAGGATTTATGGCTAAAGACATTAAATTATATAAGGATGGAAACGAGGTTACTATTAACGAAACTCAACTTGATAATTTTTTAGATTTAGGTTGGAAACAAGAAAAACAAGAAAAACAAACAAGTAAAAAGGAAAATAAAAAATGGCAACACACTTTGGAAAAGAAGGAGTCGTAACTGCTGGTGGAACAGGTATTGGCGAACTAACAGCTTATACACTTGAAACTACTGCTGATGTTGTAGAAGATACTCAATTATCAGATGCGGCAAAATCATTTGTAGCTGGAAGAACATCATTTTCAGGAACTTTAGAAATGAGTTATGATGAAACTGATTCTCCACAACAGACATTAACTGCTGGAACTTCTATATCTTTTATATTAGCTCCAGAGGGTAATTCTTCAGGAGATGAGACTTTTACAGGTACAGGCATTGTTACAGGAATGAATGTCAATGTTTCTTTAGATGGAATAACAACTAGATCAGTTACTTTTCAAGGAACAGGAACATTAACAAGAGGAACTGCTTAATACTAATTTATGTCAGTTATAGATAGAGTAAAAACTCATTTTGAGACTCTTAAAACTATTACTATTGAGGTTGAGGAGTGGAAAGATGAGCAAGGAAATCCGTCTATATTTTATTCAGAGCCATTAACTCTTGAAGAAAAAAATATTATTTTTAAGAAATCAAATAACTTCCAAGACTTAAGTGTTCTTGTAGATTTACTTATAATGAAAGTAAAAGTTAAAAATGAGAAAGGCGAACTAATAAACGCCTTTGATCCATTTGATAAAATTGCTTTAAAGAAAAAAGCAGACTCCAATGTTATTGCTTTAATCGCAAATAAAATACTTGCCGATACCAATGTTGAGGACGCCGAAAAAAAGTAGGTAGCGACCCAGACATCAGGTCGCAATTAGCAGTTGCCGACAGACTCCATATTACATACCAACAAGTTTTAGATATGCCTGTAAGCCATTATAATCTTTGGTTAGCTTACTTGAAAAAAGAGCAAGATGAGTATAAAAGTCAAGAGAGAATGGCTCAACATAGAAAATAAAGATAATGGCAACACAAAAACTTAATATAGACATAGTAGCACGAGATAAATCGAAACAAGCCTTGAATAATCTTCAAGGAAGTCTTGCCAGAGTAAGACAATCTGTCTTTAATTTAAGAAATGCCTTTATTGGACTAGGTGCTGGATTAGCAATTAGAGGAATTGTAAATGCTGGTATTCAAGTTGAAATGTTAGGTGTTCAATTAAAGAGTTTAATGGGAGATGCTAATGCTGGAAAAAAAGCTTTAAAAGATATATTAGACTTTGCAAAAACAACTCCATTCGAACTAAGAAATATTCAACAAGGCGTAACATCATTAGCAACAGTTAGAAAACAAGCGGCGGCGGCTGGTATATCTTTTCATGAATTAATGGTTATAACAGGAAACACTGCAACCTTATTAGGTGGAGATTTTGCTTTAGCATCTATGCAAATTCAAAGAGCATTTGGTTCAAGTATTGGTGCGGCAGATTTATTTAGAGATCGTGGTGTATCTGCTATGGCTGGTTTTAAAGCTGGAGCAACTTATAATGCTAAAGAATCTATAAAAGGATTAAAAAATGCTTTTGGTACAGGTGGAGAATTTGGTTCTCTTATGGGAGATTTAGCAAAAACTTTATTTGGAACAATATCAAACTTAAAAGATGGTCTATTTAGATTTCAAGTTTATGTAGCAGAGGGATTTTTTGGAGAATTAAAAAAACAATTTGGAGATTTAAGAGTAGCCATTGAATCCAATGAAGAAAAAATTAAAAACTTTGGAAGATCAGTAGGAACTTTATTATCAAGTGCAATAAGAGGTGCTTCGATTGCTATGAAAGCATTTGCAGATAATATTAAATTAATTGTAGCAACATTGAAATTTTTAATAGCATTAAAATTAATTAAATTCTTTTATAATTTAGCAACAGCTATTTATGCGTCACGAACAGCTATGTTATCTTTTAATGCGGCAACAAAGAAAAATTTATTTATACTTGGTCTTGCGGCTTTCGTATCACAATTAGATTTAATAATTAAAAAAATTAAAAAGATAATGGGATTAACAGGACAAGATATTAGTGCTAAAGTTCCCAAACAAGATGATGCAATAACTATTTTTCCTAAAAGAGTTGAAACTATAACAGAAGCTATTCAAAGGAATTGGGAATCTGTTTTTTCAACTATAAGAGAGGGTAATAGTGGAGCAGTAGCAGATATGATGGCTAAAATGACATCAATAGGTCAAACTATTGGAAAAGGTTTAAATCAAGGAATAAAAAAATTTTCAGATGCTTTAGCTGAAGCAGTGATATTAGGAAAAAATTTAGAAGAAACTTTTAGAAATTTAGTTGAGTCAATCATGGTTAAAATGCTTTCCTTTACTATTGAATTAATTTTAAGAAAACAAATAGAATTAATTTTAGAACAAAAGAAAACAGATGAGATGAAAAAACAACATAGATTACAAATGTCAATGATGTTAATGTCTGGTAATCCTATGGCTTTATTTGGTTTAACAGGAATGGCTAAAGGTGGAGCAGTATCAAAAGGAAAACCTGTTGTAGTTGGAGAAAGAGGTGCAGAAGTCTTTGTTCCAAATTCAACAGGACAAATTACTCAAAATGCTAGAGGAACAGGTGGGGAAAGTGTTGTTGTTAATTTTAATATTAATACAATAGATTCAAGAGGATTTGATGAAGCATTATATCAAAATAGAGGAACAATAACTGCTATAATTAATAATGCTGTAAATGAAAAAGGTAGGAGAGAATTAATATAATGAGTGGTGCATTTCCAATATCAACTGCAAAATTTAAAACCTTTGGCATAAGATCAATTCAACCAACTATAATATCTAAATCAATTAGTGGAAAAAAATTATCAAGAACTATTAACTCTCAAAGATGGGCATTTACTATTGATATAATAACTGCAAAAAGGTCAGATGTTTATGGAGAATTAATGGCTTTTATAATTAAACAAAGAAGTGGAAAAGAAAATTTTACTATTATCCCACCAGAAATAGAAGATGCAAGAGGAAGTGAAACAGGAAGTGTTTTAGTAAATGGCAATCAATCTGCTGGAGATACTACTATTGCTATGGATGGTTTTGGTGGAGATGGTGCTGGAAGATTTAAGATGGGAGATTTTATTAAGTTCGCTAGTCATGATAAAGTTTATATGGTGGTTGCTGATGTTACTTCATCTAGTAATGCGGCAACAGTAACTATCGAGCCACCTTTGGTCGCAGATATAGCAAATGATTCAGCAGTTACTTATGATAATGTTCCTTTTACTGTTCATTTAACAAATGATGCACAAGAATTTGGAGCAATAGGTAGTGATAAAGATGGAAATTTATTATACAAATATGAGTTAGATGTTGAAGAAACTTTATAACAAAAAGGACAAACAATGAAAAAAAAGAAGAAAAAAAAGATAGTTAAAAAGAAGAAGAAAAAAGGTAAAAAGAAAAAGAAAAAATAGTGCATGGCTCAATATCTGGTTAAGTATTGGATGAATGTTGATGTACTTGCTGAAGAAGTAATTGATAGTGAAAATATTAACATGGAAACAAACGATTTAGGAAAGTATAATGAACCAACAAAGGAAGCTAAATATAAAATATTAGATAGTATAAAAATTAACAGAAGAAGTTACGAGAAATATGACGAGAAGCTTAACGACAGCAGTAAAAAACCATCTAGCGACAAATGAGATAAGACCTGTCCATTTAATTACAATAGGTTTTGCTACACCTCAAAATATTACTGATAATGTCCATGATTTGACTTCTTCAATATCAGGTTCAAGTGTTACTTATTCATCTAGCAGTTTTTTAGTTTCTTTACCAAGTATTACAGAAGAATCAACTGTTACGAAATCTAGCTTAACTTTAGCTTTATCAGGAGCAAATCAAACATATATATCATTAGTATTAGCAGAAAATATAGTTAATGATTCAGTTACAATTTACAGAGGTTTTTTAGACACAAGTAATGCAATTATAGCTGACCCATTTTTATTATATAAAGGAAATATAGAAGCATATTCTATAAGTGAATCAGAAACTACATCTACTTTAAATTTAAGTGTTGTATCTCATTGGGCAGACTTTGAAAAAAAATCTGGAAGAAGAACTAATAATACATCACAACAAAGATTCTTTAGTTCAGATGTAGGTATGGATTTTTCAAGTGAGAATACAAGAGATATAAAATGGGGTAGAGAATAATGCACGAAATTATATTATTTCTACAAACTTTTGATAAGTATAAACAATTCACTTATGAAGAATTATGGCTACATATACAACCATCTTATTTTCATAATCAATTTAAAGTATTTAAAGATGAAGATGGAAAGGTATTTGGTTTTGTTAATTGGGCATGGGTTAATGAAAAAATTAAAGAACATTATTTTAAAACAGGAAAAGTTAAAAAATGGAATTGTGGAGATATTTTATTGCCTGTAAATTGTATAGCAAAAAATAATTTAAAAGAAATTGCTAAATGGTGCAAAAATGAAGCAATTAAAATGATTGGAGAAAATAAAGAAATAAGCTGGTTAAGAATGGACGAAAATTTTATAATGAAAAAAATATCAAAAGCACAAACAAAAGGTAGATGGTTATGGGAGATGCAGTAGATAAAGTAATAGATACAGGTAAAAAAGCTGTTGGAATTGTTACAGGAGTTTTAACAGGTGGATTTAATCCTTGGGTTGCTTTAGGTGTTTTTGCTATTGGTTGGTTGTTTTCAAGAAAACCTGACATACCAGATTTTGGAGATAATGAATTTAATAATTACGAAAAAGGAGTTCTTTTAAATAAACAATCTAATGATGCTTGTATTCCTGTTGTTTATGGAACTAGAAAAGTTGGTGGAACTCGTGTGTTTGTAGAAACTTCAGGTGCTACAAATGAATATTTATACATAGGGTTAGTTTTATGTGAGGGAGAAATAGAAAGTGTAGATAAAATATGGATTGATGATAAAGAAGTTACTTGGTCTGGCACTTTATCAGATGACACTTCAAGAACAGTAGCTTCTAGTGATGGAAATTTTTATAAAGCAGACCCAACAGTTGAGGGTTCAAGTGCCGCATCAACAATAGAAGTAAGATGTCATTATGGAACAGATTCACAAAGTCAATGTTCTTTATTAGGAACTTTAGACTCTTGGACATCTAATCATAGATTAAGAGGAGTTGCTTATATATCTTTTAAATTCAAATGGAATCAAGATTGCTTTGGTGGACTTCCACAAATCCATGCTTTAATAAAAGGAAAAAAAGTTGTTGCTTATAATTCTAGTTCAGTTGCACAAACTGCCGCACATTCAGATAATCCAGCTTGGTGTTTATTAGATTATTTAACAAATGAAAGATATGGAAAAGGAATCGCAATAGCAAATATTGATATACCAAGTTTTTATACAGCTTCAGGAGTTTGTGATACAGATGTTACTGCTTATGGTTCTACTACAATAGATGTTTTAGATTGCAATACAGTAATAGATACTTCAAAAAATGTAATTGATAATGTTAAAGAATTAGTAAAAGGTAGTCGTGGTTATTTACCATATACACAAGGAAAATATAAATTATTAGTAGAAACAACAGGCTCGGCTTCAATTACTTTAACTGAAGATGATATTATAGGTGGTTATGCTTTATCAAGTGAAAGCAAAGCAAATCGTTATAATCGTGTAATTGTAAATTATGTTAATCCAGCAAGAAATTATCAAGTTGATGAAGTGCAGTGGCCAGAAATAGATGATAGTGGTTATACTTCAGCAGACCAACACGCAACAATGAAAACTGCTGATGGTGGTTTTCTTTTAGAGGGTAGATTTGATTTTCCAACATTGACTTCTCCATATCAGGCCTTAGAGGTAGCAGAGGTTATTTGTAGAAGATCAAGAGATTCAAAAGGATTAACCCTTAATGTTGCTTTTGATGCTTATGATTTGGCAATAGGAGATATTGTTAATGTAACATTATCGTCTTTAGGTTATTCTGCCAAACCACATAGAGTTTTAGGAATAACTTTTAATGAAGATTATACTATCACTTTAAATTTAGTTATTCATCAAGATGCACACTACACTTGGGCAACAAAGACCCAAGTAACAGCAACACCAAGTACAACACTTCCAAATCCTTATTCGGTTACTGCTCCAGCTTCAGTAACTTTATCAGATGAATTGGTTGAATATTCAGATGGAGTTGTTTTAACAAGATTAAATATAGTTGTGGGTGCTAGTACAGATAAATTTGTTCAATATTATCAAGTTGAAGCAAAACAAAGCACAGAATCAGATTATAAAGTAATAGCGAAAGGTGCAACTTTAAATTATGAATTATTAAATGCTGTTGATGGTAAAATTTATAATGTAAGAGTTAAAGCTATAAATGCTTTAGGAGTTTCATCTTCTTATACATCAGCAACGCATACAGTTATAGGAGCAACAGATACTCCAGCAGATGTTTCAGCTTTATCTGTATCAATGGTTGGTTCAAATCAAATGCAATTACAATGGACTCCTGTTTCAGATTTAGATGTATCTTATTATGCAATTAGGTATCAAGATGTAACGAGTAATGCTAGTTGGGCTGGGTCAACAAACTTAACCCAAGTTGTTAGAAGAAAATCTAATAGTGTTACCATTAACGCAAAAACAGGTGCTTTCCTCATCAAAGCTGTTGATAAACTTGGAAACGAATCTGACAATGAAACTATTGTCTATTCTAATATTTCAGGATTAGAGCATTTCTCTACTCCAATAACTACTATCAATGAAGAATCTGCTAGTGCAGTTACAGGTCAAAGTTGGAATGGTACTTTTGATGGAGATTGCGTTAAAGGAACAAACTCTGATAATGTTCAAGTAGCAACATTAGATACTATAACTTTATTTGATTCAACTGTTGGAAATTTTGATTCTGCGGCTGGAGACTTTGATTTAGGTGGAACTGACGCAACTTCTAATCCAACTTACTATCAAGCTAATATAGAATCATCAGGATTATATATAGGAAGTAATACAATTTCTTTAGATGCAACTTACGATGCAACTTTTCAAGCAACAGTTAGTATGATAGCAAATGACTTATACGATTTATTTGATAGTGGTAGAGGTGCTAGTTTATTTGATAATGCCACAGGGCCTTTTGATGGAAGTTCTGGTTCTCAATGTGATGCTTTTTTACAAGTTGGAGCAAGTACAAGTTCTCTAGGTGCAATTTCTACTTATCAAGACATATCTCAACAATCTACTATTAAAGGAAGATATTTTAAATTTAGGTTGAAATTACAAAGTGGAGATAATAAAGCTAGACCTGAAGTTACTAAAATGCAAATAAAATTAGTATTAGAAAAAAGATTAGAAAGTGAAGAAGATGTTGAGAGTGGTGCTGGAGCAAAAGCAATAACTTATACAAATGCTTTTTATGCTTCTCCAGCAGTAGGTATTGCAGCACAAAATATGGCGACAGGCGACTATTATACAATTTCAAGTAAAACAAAAACAGGATTTACAATAACTTTTTATAACAGTTCAGCAGCAGCACAGGATAGAACTTTTGACTATGTTGCGAAAGGATATGGTTTGAAATCTTAATTGTAATAATGTAAAAAGGGTAGTATAGGTAAAAAAATATGAGTTCAGTTTCAGATTATAGTTTAGCAAATCAAGGGTTTAGTGCGTTTCGTACTGAACTTAATAATATACTTGGTGCAATAAATACGCACAATTTAGCCACTTCAGCACCATCAAGTTTAGCTGCTGGAAGTATATGGGTAGATTCTAGTTCTGCTGGAACACATACTTTAAAATATTATGATGGTTCAGATTCCATTACTTTATGCAATGTTAATACTTCAGCAAACACAGTAGATTTTATAGACTCATCAGTTACAACAGAATTAAGTGGAGATTCTACACCTCAACTCGGTGGAAATTTAGATACCAACTCTCATAACATTTTAATAGACGATGCACACTATATTGCCGATGAAAATGGCAACGAACAAATTATATTTCAAACAACAGGATCAGCAGTTAATGAATTAGAAATTACAAATGGAGCAACAGGTAATGGCCCAATTCTAGGAGCAAGTGGAGAAACTAATGTTGATCTTCATATAAAACCAAAAGGTTCAGGAAAAACAGTTATAGGTTCTGCTGGTGCTTCTGCTTATTTAACAACAAGTGGAACATACGATTTAGTTTTAGATACAAACAAAGGAACAAACTCAGGAAACATTACAATAACTGATGGAGCAAATGGCAATATAGATATTACTACAAATGGAACAGGAGCAATTAAATTTAATGATTTAGCTTATATTCCACAACAAGCATTAACTTCATCATCGAACGCAGTTGCGTGGGATGCCCAAGCTGCACCTAACGCATATCATCAGACATCAGAAAATACGACTTTATCTGCACCAAGTAATGCAGTTGAAGGTGCTTTTATTTGTATAGAAGTTAATTTTAATGGAAGTCATACTTTTTCGTGGAATGCAATATACCATTTTTCGGCTGATACTGCACCTACGACAACAGATACAGACGCGAAGACAGACATTTTTGTGTTCAAATACAATGGTTCTATTTGGCAAGAGGTTGGTAGAACTTTAAACATACCAGAAAGTTAAAATATGTGGGCATTAGTAGAAGATAACGCAATAATAAAAATAATTAATAATCCAAAAGCTATGGTTATTAATGATGTTCGTCATTCAAGAAATATATTTTCTTTTAGATGGACTAACGAAGAAAGAGAAGCGATTGGAATCTATGAAGTAGTCTTTGATAATTCTAACAAGAAAGATGAAACATATTACAATAATACAAATCAATCTTTTAATTATGCAGATGGAGTAGTTACAGCTTCTTATGGAAGTGCAACACCAAAATTATTAGAAGATAGAAATGAAACAAATGAAGATGGTTCTCCTATGCTTGATGAAAAAGGAAACCAAGTTGTTACAAAAGGTTTAAAATCTCAAAAAAAAGATATTATAAAAAATCAAGCTAGTGGTTTATTAGAGCCTACTGATTGGCATAATCATAAAGCATTAGATGATGATACTTATACTATTCCAGCAAATATAAAAACTTATAGAGCAAATGTAAGAACAAAATCAAACGAAATGGAAACTGCCATTGACAATGCAAGTGATGTAGATGCTTTAGCAACTCTTTACGAATATGTTAATACAGGCACAGAAGAAAATCCTGTCATGGAAAGACCATTAGGCGAATTTCCAACATTGGAGATTTAAAATGCCTTTACCAACAATTCCATCAGGAAATGTAGCTTCAGCAATAGGTGGTGGTTATGAAGTAGCCAACTCATGTATGTTTAATAATGATGATGGTGCTTATATGCACAAGACACCCGGAAGTGCTGGAAATTTACGAACTTGGACATTTAGTGCTTGGGTAAAAAAATGTACAAATGGTGTAGATAACTACTTACTTAGTTCGTATGTAGATGCTAATAACACAGTTAATGTGTGGTTCAATAGCGATGACGTATTAGAATGTCAAATAAAAGCATCTGGAAATAATTATAAATTAAGTACAAACAGAGTATTTAGAGATGTATCTGCATGGATAAATATCATATTTGCAGTTGACACAACTGAAAGCACAGAAGGCGACCGATTTAAAATTTGGATTAATGGAACAAGAGAAACTTCCTTTGCAACTGATAATTATCCAGCACTAAATACAGATGGTGTATTAAATGATACAACACAAATGAATATTGGTAAATATGATAGTGGTACTACATATTTTGATGGTTACATGGCAGAGGTTTGTCTTGTTGATGGTAGTCAACTAGCTGCAACATCATTCGGAGAATTTGATGATGACACACCTACAATCTGGAAGCCAATAGATGTATCAGGATTAACATTTGGTACGAATGGATTCTATTGTGACTATGAAGATTCAGCAAATCTTGGCAACGATGCCAATGGTGGAACAGATTTAACAGAAGTTAATCTAGCCGCAACAGATCAAGCAACTGACACTCCCACAAATAATTTTTGTACCATGAATCCTTTAGATAATTATTATCAAGGTTCAACTTTTTCTGAAGGAAATTGTCAAGTTGTAACAAAAACAGGATCAGGTAGTTACAGTTTTAATACAGCAACTTTTTGGCTAACAAGCGGCAAATGGTATTGGGAAATAAAATATTCCGCCAATACCAGCACAGACCATGAATTAATGGTTGGTATTGCATCATCACTTGCACCTGACGCACAAGATGCTCTTGGCGAACAAACTAATAATTATGCTTATAGAACAAGTACTGGACAAACTTATACTGGTGGTTCAGGTTCTTCTTATGGAGATACTTGGACATTAAATGATATAGTTGGAGTTTATTTGGATTTGGATAATAACAAATTATATTTTTCAAAAAACGGAACATTACAAAATTCAGGAACAGGAGTATCTATAACTGATCCAGCATCAACAACTTATGGAGCATATTCTCCAGCATTTGGAGATTGGTCTGATGCAAATTCTTTAACAGGACAAAATAACTTTGGTGGTTGTCCATCTTTTTCTATTTCATCTTCGGTTTCAGATGATAATGGATTTGGTTCCTTTGAGTATTCGCCAAATATTACAGGCGATGGTTCAGCAAAGAAATTTTACGCATTATGTACTAAAAATTTAGCAGAATATGGATAGGAATTAATTATGGCTTATGTAGATAGTAACTTAAATGATCCAAGTTTGTTTTTTAATACTGTTATTTTTACAGGCGATGTAGTTGATGGCGATGGTACTTATCACGACCAAGCAGTAACAGGAGTTGGGTTTGAACCTGATCTTTTATGGCATAAAGGAGTTACAGGTGCAAGACCACATTATATAGTTGATAGTGTAAGAGGACAAGGTGGTTCGCCAACTGAAATGAAACATATATCATCTTCTGCAACTGCGGAAGAAACCACAACTAATACTAATGGTCATATTAAATCTTTAGATAGTGATGGTTGGACAGCAGTTAGTGGTAGTGATAGTTCAAGTAGAGCAAATAATTCTTGTTTAAATGGAGAAAAATATGTTGGTTGGTGCT
>VTLG01000920.1_pt1 | contig 24996 bp, 51 predicted proteins | sample 4694571 | NCBI WGS metagenome assembly VTLG01 (sample SAMN12604809, study PRJNA352737) | marine metagenome | biome: ENVO:00000447; feature: ENVO:00000209|ENVO:00000569|ENVO:01000036; material: ENVO:00002151; isolation source: viral sequences binned using virsorter ...
GCCAATCTTCTTAATGATTTTGATTGGAAACAGCAAGACTTTTAATCAAACAATTCCTTTATTGGTAACAGTACCATTTGACTTGCATTATTATCTCCACCCATAACCATTTTTAAATTACCCTCTTTTTGGAGGTTTTTTATCTTATCCTTAAGTTCACTCACCTTAAATATAAAACCACCCTTAATCTCGTTATTATAAGCTAATAAATGTATCCAAACATTCGATTCGGTCGTAGATAATCCCGATGGCTTACCACTACACCTTATTTCAATGGCTATATTGCCTGTTGTCTTCCAAATATCTCTTTCTGTTTTTACTTCTACTTTTGCATTTCCTTCAAAGACTTTTTGAGTAAATTCTTCTCCCATCTTACCAAACTCTAAATCTAAATCAAAGCCTTTACAATATCCTTCTGTTAACGGCACCCAGTCACCCCCTTTCTCAATTAAAGCTCCTTCACCAAACAAATTATATATGTCCATCATTCTAATCAATGAACAAGAACATAAATAGTATTATAAGTTTATCAAGAAGCCATAATATTATTAATATTGTTAATTTTTTATCTATATCCATTTAGAACCAACTTTTCCACTCTTTCAATCTTTTCTCTTTATCTTTTTTTATTTTCTCAGCTTTTTCTTCTGATACCTTATTTTTCTTTAATGCTAAACTTGCTCTTTTATGAGCTGTTCCTTTTCCCATAGGGACAAAGACACATTTCTTTTTACTTGTTGTTTTCAAAGTATTCCTCCTTTGCATAATGCGTTATTAAAATTGCGTCAGATGTTTTTAAAGTTACTCTTTTAATCTCAGGATAAAGCTCTTTTGCCCTTTCCTTAAGCCACCTCTTTCTTACTTCTCTTTTTAAAGATTTAGGGCATCCTACCCATCTAATCCAATCCGCAGGTATTATTGTATTCATCTTAATCTCATGAGATGCTGCAATGCCCAACCATTGTCCGTAATTTGTTCCATAAGAAAAAGCTGCTCTTACAGCATTTGCTGGCCTTGCCCATACTCTTTCCATTAGCAATCGAACTCCTTCGGGAGGTGTGTTACCTATCATTACTTGAAACAGAAGAGCCATATCATCACTTGAATTAGGGCATTTGTATGCACTTATTTCTCCTTTTTCATTTATTGATGCTATTCCTCCGCCAACACCTGGGTCTATACCTATATATTTAAAACGGGATTTCATCGTTAATAATCTCCTCTATTGAATTATATAATTTACACTTGTCTCCATCGTATCCCAAATCACTCCTTCCAGAGTCTCCATACCTAACCTTTGAAGCAATCAATGTTATTATGTTTTTACCCTTACCTGCTTCTCCTGTGACCTTGTAATCATAATATGAAAAGAATACATTTTCAGCAACTTGCTCTATTGCTCCACTTTCTGCTAAATCGGAAAGTTGTGGCTCTAATGCTTTTCCTCTTGTATTATTCCTTTCAATAAATCTGTTTAATTGAGATGCAAGAACAACAACACAATCATTATCCTTAGCTAACCATTTATAATCATTAACAAGCTTTTCTATTTGTAATCTTCTTTCTGATTTATACCCATCACATGCTACAAGTTGTATGTAATCATCAAATATTATATCAGGCTTAAATCTCTTAACTTCAGCAGATGATGCTGAAAAATCTTTAAGGTTATCAAACATTAAAAAGTTTTCTTTTGAGTATTTCTTCCGTATTCTTTCAATTGTTGAATTAACAATTTGCAATGACTCATCTGTGAATATATTTTTTCTTACCATCCCATATGATAATTGTTCAGATTCTAAACATATTATCTTCTTCATAAGCTCTGAATTAGGAAGCTCTCTACTAAAAAACATAGCCCTCTTTCCTTGCTCTAAAGCTTTTGATAACATGTTAATCATAACAGTTGTTTTCCCATGGCCTGGTCTTCCACCTATGATAGTTATCTCTCCTCTTGTTAAGCCACCTGAATATTTATCTATATTTCCATATCCAGTTTTGATAAGTTTTGTTGTTTTGTTTTTTATGCTTGTAAGAGTATCAGATATAACATCTTCAATATCTTGAACTTTACTTGGTCTGCTTTCTAATAGCTCGCCATACAAAGTATGTGCCTCATTAATTGCACTATAAACATCAACATTATTTTCTTTTGCTTTTTCTTTAACCTTTTCAGAACTTACTATTACTTGCCTTAACAAATACTTTTCATACAACAATGTTGCATAATAACTTGTACCACCTTTTGCAGGCGCTTCGCCATAGCATAAAGTTATATAATAAGCAGTAAGACCTTTATTCACTTCTTTTTTCGTAAGTGAAGAGCTTATAGCAATCATATCAACTTTTTCTTTTTGGTTTATTATTTTTTTAAGCTTTCTCCATAATAACCTTGCTTTATCTTGGTAGAAAACCTCATCGTTAGAAAAATACTTACTGACTACATCGTATTCTTCGGGATACCTAATTATAGCTCCAAGGACTGCATTTTCCATAGAGCTGTCATATGGTAGAGTTAACTCCATATTACCTCCTTTTCTAAAACAACTGCTGTTGAGCTGTTCTTCGCTTTATTATTTCAATGTATTTAGGATTGAGTTCGATACCAATCCATTTTCTTCCTAGTTTTTGAGCAACAAGTGCTGTTGTTCCACTTCCAAGAAATGGGTCAAGCACAATGTCACCTTCTCTACTTCCAGCTTTAATGCATAATGCGGGCAAATCGTTTGGGAAGACAGCAAAGTGAGCTTCCTTCAATGATGCTGTATTAAACGTCCAAACACTTCCACGTCTAACATCATTAATCTTTATTGCATCTGCATTAAAGTAATATTGCTTCTTTTTTGTAAATAAAAAGATATATTCGTGTGATTTAACACATCTATTATTAACTGCTTCTGGCATTGGATTTGGTTTGTTCCATATAATATCTTGCTTAAGATACCAACCATTCCTTTGCATTTCTATTGCAAACATCCAAGGAACTCCAGATAAATCTCCATCTTTTAAATATTTATGTTTTGGAGGCGCAGCTCTCTTTTGCCTGTATTCGCTTCCTGTTGATGAATTCGTTATACTATTCTTGTCGTAATGCCCACCTTTTGCTCCAAAAAAAGTATCTCCAATATTAACCCAAACAGTACCATCGTCTTTCAAAACTCTTTTAATTTTATTAAATAAATTTACCAAATTTGAGACAAACTTCTCTGGTGACGACTCTTGTCCAAGTTGGTCATCATTATCATAATTTCTTAAGCCCCAATAAGGAGGTGATGTTACTACTGTTTGAACACTATCAGAGGAAATTTCATCAATCTTCGTTAATGAGTTTCCTAATAGTATCATTCCAGTCTTTTTCCTTTTTTTCTAATTCAAGAATTCTTTCTTGAACTCTATTTATTAATTTCTCAGTTACGAGTGTATTAAACTCGGTATACTCCCCTATCATTCCCTTGTATCGTTCAAGGTCTGATTTATACCATTCAATGATTCTCTCTCGGTCTGATTTTGTTCTAGATTGGCCTTTGGCTTCTCCCATTGTCCTGCTTTCCTTTCTAAAGCCTGCTCGATTGCGTCAACAAGGTCATCATGCTTTACTTCATTTATCTTATACAAAGATGCACTATCTTGTACAGGTAAAGCTTTCATCGGCTCGTGTTTAAAGAAGATACCCCATTGCTTCTCTCTTATGACTTCACAAACAAGCTCTGCTATTTTGCTTTTCATTTCCATCCACCTCCTTTCTTTAACTTTAATCTCTTGTAAAGAATGTTCATATATGACTGCTTCATACTCATCAAAAAATCTCTTATCGTCACTTGACAGATATGTTATCCTTAGCTCCGTCTTTAGAAGACTTTTCAACTTCATCAAGTATGTATTTTTTAAACTCATCTTTTTCCTTTTTCCACTCATGATATTTGTCTGTTACAAACTCTAAATTATACACTCTTTTTAGTAGATTTTCTAGGTTTTGAGTTAGCATTATCTGCATCTTTGCTAGCTCCTTTATCGTTGGTTTTTTTCTTTTCATTATCTTTCCCTTTAATGTCTTCTATTTCTGTGCCAACACTCTGAACTATATCTATGTGTTGTGTCTTACTTGATTTTTCAGATATTTCATCTATTCTTGAAATCATACCCCTTACAGTGTCTTCAAGTTTCTTAACCTTATGATTAAGTTTATCTATATTGTTTTCCATGTCTATTGCTCTTCCCATTATTCATCTCCTTTATTATAGTCTTTGAATATTGAGTAAGGTGCAGTTCCTACAACCTCTTTTTTATCTTTTACTATCTCCCAATATTGCTTTTCAGTATAAGGATTCCACATCAATCGTTTTGTGTATCTAGCAATATCTTTTCTTTCTTCTTCTGTATATATTCTTCCCACTTTTATCTCCTTTTGTTAATTATATGGGCATGTGCTCCTTGTTACTATCTGCTTGTGCTAAACATCTGCTCACCGATGCCGTGCCAGTTTTTATACTGCAACTTGGAGCCAGTTAATAGTCATTGCTTGTAACAAAAACATACCCATATAAGTTTACTTTACATTCGCATAGATGTAGAGGCATTTCTAAACTATTCTTGACATTACAAACCTCTACACCTACACTATCCGACATACTAAATTAGAACGGCAAATCCGTTCCGCTTTTAGAACTTACATCTTTCTGCTTTCCACCTTCCCATTTTTTGCAGAACTTACAATCCCAAAAGAAAGTATCATAACCTTTTTTGTTCTTGAATGTTCTACCTTTGTCTACGAAAGCAATAACGGGCTTTCCTAACATCATATCAGGTGTTAGGTTTGGTAGCATCTGAACCTCAACATCTTCTCCATCTATCGTTTTAGTTTGAGTTGGACACTCAACACCAATGGTTTCACAAAACTTTAAAAATCCTGTATTACCATTAGCATTGGATTCAAAAGTATCATCTTTAGATGGCTCTAAGAACCTCCAAAGCTTACCTCTGAATTTACCATTTACGTATACATCTCCTTTAGTAGTCGCGTTCTTCCCATCAATGCCTTCATATATAAAGTCTTTTTCAGCATTTTCAGGGGCAACTTGAACTGTAAACGTATACAGCCTTGCCTTATATTGCCCACCTTTAACATCAAGAACTTTAGAATCTACATCAATTATATGACAAAGATATTCTCCCTTTGCATAAGGGGTAAATTCCTTCTTTGTTTTTTTAGAAGAGTAGAAACTCTGTTCTTTTGTTACCTCGTTGAACATATCATTTACGTCTGCCATTATTTATCTCCTTTCTCTTTTATCATGTTTTGTATTTTTTCGATAACAGCTTCATAGTTATGTGCGTTTAAATCCATACTTGATGCCTTCTTCTTTAAATCATCAACAAACTTCTTACCAAGAGGTTTTGCTAAATCATAAAGATTCTTTTCTTCCTCTGGTGTTAAAGCATCAGGTTCGGGCAAATCTTCACCTGCAAAGATATATAAACCTAATCCGTGCAATGCTATAGCCTTTGCTAACGCTCTTTGTAAGCTCGTATTGATTTGAAACGCATTTGGTTTTTCTATCGCTTGATTGCGATTATCGAGTACAGGATGAATCTGTGATAGCGATACACCATCAACTTCAACCCATACATCTACAAAGTAACCACACTCTGTTTTAAAGAACGGCGAACCATTCTCTGCTTTTGTTACACCCCACCTCGCATTAGGACAAACTCTTTTAAGTTCTTGAACAGCATATGCCCAAGATAGATAATTGAATTGTCCTTTCTTCTCTGTGTATTTACTTACATCAGTTTTGAAGAGCTTCATGAATGTGCTTTGTGTTGTTTTACTCATATTCACTCCTTCATTTTGGAGGATTACAATGGTCTTTGAATTGACAATAGTTGCACTGCCATTTTTGGACAGGTGAAACTCCAACTCTAAAGTCAGGTAATCCTTGTTTATGTTCGTCTTTTATGTTCCGCCAAAAAAGATATGCTCTTGATACGTAGGTTAAGGGAACTTCTACAGCCCTCATCTGCGAATCATCTTTATTGTAGTAATAAAGAAACATACCATCTAATTGACCGAATTGTTTCTGTAATGCATACCCATAAGTTCCTAACTGCAATTCGTAATGTATGCTTGGGTTTAAAGTTTTATTTCTACCAAACTTCATTTTCCAAGACCATCCACCACAAGTTTTTATATCATACAGATATACTTTACGTTCAGTAATATTACCATTTAAATTATCCATAAATCTATCAGCAACCACGTCATAGAAACCTCTTACACCAAGTTCTTCTATTTTAATTTCTCCTTCAGTATGAAATTCAATAATTTCTTTTTCTTTATTATTAATTTCTTTTTCTATATAGAGATTATCTCTATTAAGAATATCTCTATTATTACGTGTGCGCGTAAGAGAATTTTGAATGTCTTCATGCACTAAATTACCCAAACTTAAAAGCCTCTTTGTTCTGTCATCTATGCTGTTTGTTGGTTCAATCATTTCAACAGATTCAAAGTATAACTTTCTTGAGCAAGAGCCCGCTCCTGATGCATGATACCAATGTTCATTACCTTCATATCTTTCTTTTCTATTAAGCTCTTGTTTTTCATCAAGATAATCTCTGTAAATTCCCTCAATATCTATTGGACTTATTACTTTTTTCACTCTATTGAGCCTTTCGAGTATTTTTTAATTAAATCTCGAAGCACAACAGCTGCAGAGCTGTATCCGTTAGTTAAACATTTGGCTCTGAACTTCATCCATACATCTTTGTCTATATCTTTTATGATATATGTAGTCTTATTATTCATTAATATTCCCTTCTATTGTTACCCTATATGTATCTATAATATAACCATAAATATATATAGGTGGTTAGTTGTTTTTCATTTTTTTTATTATTACTTTTTTAAATGCATTATATTCATCTGTTTCTATCTTTCCATAATGTGATTCCCATAAATCAAAAACCATTATTTTCAGCGCATTTATTTCAGCTAATATTTCTTCCCTTGTGTTTTTCATTTTTTACTCCATTTTCATTTTTGGCTATTTTTAGTTCGTTTTCTAATTTTGTAACCTTTGACCTTAATGATTCATTTTCTTCGCTTAATAGTGCAATTTCTCGCAAAAAAACACCATTTGTATCTAAATCTTTGTTAAGGGTTCGCAATATATCCTTTATTCTCATTTATTTCCTTTCCATTTTTATTTCATTATGTTGTGATTAACTATTACTGCTACGATTGTCATTATAGCGGTTAAAATTATAAGTTCTGCCACTACCAACCTCCGCTGTAATACTGCTTTTGAGACATTCCTTTATATTCCCATACTTTTACAGAGTATCGCAATACATAGCTCATATCATCAAAATGAGGCAAGTCTTGATGTGTGTATCCAAGTTCTGTTCCTCCGTCATCAAGAAAGTCTTGTGCATAATTAAATATTTTACTCATTTTTCCCCTTTCTTAGTTTTTTCTGTTCTCGTTTCCATCTCTTAATTTCAAGATGTTTTCGTTTACGCTCCATTTTACGTTCTTTTGCTTTTCTGTTAGGCATCTTTAACTCCTTTAAATTTAAGTTTAACTGCATCGCTATTGTTGATAATTGCTTCAATTATTACAGTAGTGCCTTTCTTTATGTTATTTGCATGAAGAAAATGTGCAGGTAATGTTATTCTTCCCTTATCATCTATTTTGGTTACACTTATCTTTATCATTATTTCCCTCCTTTTCTGTATTCTTCTATGTGTAGTGGTGTTGTCTCTACTCCGCAAGCATCACACCAATAAGAGTCATCGCTTGTTATATCAAGGACTCTTGAATATTGATGTCCATCAATCAGAACAAAGCTGTTTGAGTCAATCCATACTTTTTCTGATACTTCTTCTGAGCCACATTTATTACAAACAATGAGGTCTTCTTCTCTTATTTTTCTCATGTCTTTCCTCATCTGCTTTGTTGTTTTTAGCATATCTCAAACCCTCCGCTTTCAATGCAGAACAATGCAAAACTCTCAACATTTTCAACGTCAAACGGATAATGTTTATTAAAATTAGTAGTTTTACCCGTCCCATTACAACGAGTGCAATCTTTCATCTTGTTTTTACCTCTATTGTTTCCATTACAAAACGTGCAAACATCATCGGGCAAATCATTAAGATATTGCATGTATTTAGCTTGATACTCTATTGCACTACCATCAGCAATATGAGCCATAAGCCTTTCTCCAAGCATCTTTGCATCATGAGCATTAAGACCCGCTCCACTGTTAGTGTGTCCATTGTCAAAAACATCATCACTTATTATATCATCTGCAATTGCATAGCAGTAATTCCATAATGGTCTCCACCACCAACAATTATTTCTAAAGTAAACACCTGGATTTGCTGTTTCCCAATCATCTTTCTCTTTCCAATACTGCTTTCTATCATCTATATTGTTATCGAGCTTTTTCCACTTTTCTGAAAACTTCATATCATCGTATTTTTTAAGCATTGGAAAATCATCTCTGTTTTTGTTTTCTTTTGGATTTAATCCATGTACGTCCATTCCCATTTTATTCTCCTTTATGTTTATATCTCTTCTTCGAGATGTTCCATTAACTCTTCCCAGCACAGAAAACACATCCCATCATAAGATATGTCTTCTGATTCTTTGCATCCGTAACATTTGTTATCCATTTATCCTCCTAACCTTGATAAAGGTCAAACAGCCTGTTTGCTTCTTCTTCTCCGAATCTATCTTTAACTACTGAGCACATTATACCAATCATATTGTGTCCGTATGGTGTTCCCATAACTTCTACGCATTCATCTTCAATTTGCTCAAGTGTTGCTGTTTTTAGATTTATTCTACTCATTGTTATCTCCTTTGTTTTTATCTGCTTGTGTTATTATATCATCTATTTTGTCCATTGCGTAGCGAGCATAGTCCTCTGCAACCTCTGCTGAGTTTCTTGCTTCTTCCGAACAGCTTTCCGCAGTTCTTGCTTCATCGAAGGCGTAACTCGCACTGCTCTTTGCTTCTTGAATATCGTCTATTATACTTTCTAATACACCTCTTCCAATAAGTATGTGAGTATCAGTATTGAATGATTTGTAACCCTCATCTCTTTCTTTCTCAAGGGCTTTTAAGTCCTCATTCAGTTTTTTATTGTTTTTTTCTACTTGCTCAATCTCATCTCTGTATTGTTGTATTCTTGATACAAGATTGTCAAGTCCTACTGTTATTTCATTCATCATCCTATCTCCTTTTTGTTATTATTTACTCCACTCTTTGTAAAGCTTTTCATCTGTTGGTATATCAAACGATAGTCTATACCATTCATCAAATCCATGTAACTCTCTTAAATATTGCTCTGCTTGCTCAATATTCATTTTACGTCCTGGATTCGGTATATATAGATTTTTTCTACAAGTCTCTACATATACCTTTCTGTCATTGTAATCCTTCTCCTTTGCTTTTTCTATGCAATGAGGGCAATATTCACAGCTCATTCGTTTGTTGGGTTGTTGTTTATAGCCTCTGCTAATTTCTTTCTATGCTTACCATCTAAATTCGCTATCCAATTGATAAGATGAGTCTGCATATGACGAAACTTTCCTCTTGTATATTCATCTGTACTACGAGCATCATCATATTCTCCTCTTCTTCCATAAATTTCTTTTGCAAACTTTACACCATCAGTATCAACTGCCCATCTTATTAGATTATCAAGGTCTTTACTATCCATAATATTCCTTTCTGTATTTTTCTTTTAATATCTTTTTCATATTATCTGTAAGATTGTCAGCATATTGCCCATAATACCAACATATCTCATCAATATCTGGTAATTCTTCATTCATCTTCTTTCTCCTTTTCTTCCATGTGTTCTACAAGTCCATCATATATATAACAGTATATGTTTGCTCGTATTTGGTCGTGTGCACTACCATCAGTATGTATGTCAGGCTTTACTGTCATCAACCAACTATTATGTGCTGCATATTGACCAATTTCATAATAGTATATAGGAACTGCACCATCAGCTATCTCGTGCATTATCTCATCACTATCATATTTCCCTTCCTTTATCTCTTCCCATGAATCATCAAATGAATCACAGGCATCTATGATTAGGTCTTTCAGTTCGTATGTTTTTTTATCAGCCATTATGCCTCCTTTGTTTTTTTATGATAGCCACTTGTTCTTGGAAGGAAACAGTCGTCAAATGTTCCGTTTATATCGTGTGCAATTGTTGGTGTTATTTTGTTCTCCATATCATTCTTTTTACAGAATTTTATGAAAGCCTCAATATCTTTAACTCCAAACTGCTCAACGTAACTTCTTGCAATCCAAGACTTCTGCATCTCATCTTCAAATTCCCAATGACTGAGATGTTCGCTCATTATTTCTTTCAGTTTAACCATTTCTTCTACCATTATTTCTCCTCCCTTGCTAATGTTATCATTGAAAACGGAACAGTCCATCGTTGATTTTCAATATCAACAACTGCTCTTGTTCTGTTTATTTTTACTATTACTCCACTTTCCTTTCCATTGTTTCCCGTTACATAGACATTATCTCCAATAGATAGTTTATATTTCATTCTGCTCCCAAGATAATTACGTCTATCTTTAAGGAATTGCTGTATTATTCGCAAATCTCTTACGTCTTCTATTTTGTTTATTCTGTCTTGTATGTCATCTAAATACATAGTATTCTCCTTTTTGTTTAGTTTTATCCATATACAACCTCCCCAAAGCAAGCCATTTGTAAAACTAAATCAGCATCACCTGAATCATATGATTCGTCTAATATCATACCAAGCGCTCTTGTACAGCCGTTTTTTGGGTTATCCATTTTCTGCAATGCATCAATGATTGATTTCTTTGTTATTGGGTGTTTTTCACTAGTATACATATCATGTATGTATAATACAGCATCTTTCTTTTTTGTTTTTGTTAAATATTCTGATTTATACCCTCCAACTTTTTTCATATCTTCTCTGTCTTTGCAACTTACATTGTCTGCCCAATATGTTGAGCCTCCTTCAAAGCAAGAGCATAATATGCTTTCAATTAACTCGTCTGATATTTCTATTCTTTTGTTTATTATGTTCATTTCACTCATTTATTCTCCTTTTTCTGTTTGTTATACTCATATAACGACAACTCTTGTTGTGCAACAAAATCATCAATTGCATCAGTCCTCATTGGTTCTTCAATTGCAGCAAAGAAACCCATTGTTTGTATGTCAAGGCATATTTCTGCAGCCTCTCTTTTACTTTTACCTTCATCTCTATAGTATTTATATGCTTCTGATATTGTCATTTGCTCTCCTTTTCGCTTATTACTGATATTATATCATTTATTCTATCTCTGAACTTTACTATTGTTATGCTACCATTCCATTCCAAATCAGCCAAAAGCCTTACATCATCAAATGCTTTTTTATAATCAATTCCAGTAGCATTATACAGTTTCGATGCTTTTATTTTCATTACACAAACCTCCCTTCCAAGTATTCAATTGGATAATCTGGATAATGCTTGTGCAATTCCTCTACAAGTGCATTGTATTCAAATACTGTTAATTCAGTTAAATCAGATACACCAATCCAATCATCATATCCATACTCATTGGTATCTAACTGAATTTTTTGCCTACTTTCTAAATACTGATTTCCTTTCCATTCACTTACTCTAAATTGAACCTCGTGCCAATCCGAGCCTTCAGATAATGTAATGATTGGTCGAGCCTTTTTAACTGTTATCTTTGCTGTCTTTTTCTTTGGTGTCATACAGCCTCCTTTTCCTTTTTTTATCTTTGCTTTTCAATCAGTCTTAAAGTCTTTGCTACTAACACATAATGTTCTTTACAAAAATATCCACTACGTAAATATCCATTATCATCAGTCCACGTTAAAAACTCTTTTCCTCTACTATCAAAACTCTTTTTACAGAGTTTGCAATTTCTTTTCTTTGGAATTACATTAAATTGATATTCATCGACACCAATTTGTGTTTTCTTTACTTTATATTTGTTTGTATCACATTGTATTTGCATATTGTGTTTTTCCTCTTTTTACATTTATAAAAATTTTATATAACAAAAAACCCCAAAGAACAATTGTTCAATGGGGCTTTGTGTTTTTGTATTATGTTTGTAGTTATTTTTGAATTGTTGTTTTACCTACTTCTTTATAGTATAAACAACTATAACTATTTCCACCTTTTACGTACGTTGTTGGTTTGCATATTGCAAAACCTTTGTGTTTTTCATCATTGAAAGTAAGTTCTTTTTCAAACAATAAATAGTATCCACTAATACGTTGTAGTTTGTGTTCGCCTTCTTTGCTTGTAACAACTACATCGGTTTCTATTTCTTTGTAGTATTGTGGAAACTCACTTACTAACAACTTGTGCATTGCCTCGTTTACTTTCTTCATTACTTGTGCCTTCTCGCTTAATGTTTTGTTTGTTTTTGTTACTTTCTCCATCTTAACACCAAGTACACTCTGTAAATCGTTAATGTTAGCAATATTTTTTGTTGTATTTTTCATAATGTATTTTTCCTTATGTTATTAACGTATTATTTCAAAAAGCCGTGCCGAAGCACAACCAATATTAAAAATAAATAAATTAATATGCAATATAAAAAATATAAATATATGTTGTATAAATAATAATATATTTATAATATATATAGTCAATAAGACAAAACACAAAACAAAATGAGGTACAAAACAATGGTAAACGGAATAATTAAACCAAATACAAAAAAACTAATATTACCCAAATCTAAATATGGATTAGTTAACAATATAATATTAGAATCGTGTATAATGCGTATAGATAGTAATAAATATGATATATCAATTGTTGAACGTGATAATACATATATAATAAATATAGTAACTAAAAATAGTATAGGGAGGGCATAAAATGTTGAATAAAATAAAAAAATGGTCAAAATATAATTATATTAGATTTATACATAATAACTTTATAATATCTAATTTAAGAGGGTTCAAGCATCTTTGGAAGTTGGCCGATGTTGTTAATGGTTATGTAGATTATTGTAAATTCAAAAATGCGACAAGATTAACGCATAAACATATTTTAACTAATATTGAATCAATAGAATCAAGGATTAAATTAATTGAATCAAGCAAATCAAAAACAATTAATGATTCTTTGTTGCATAACTTAGTAGGCGAAGAAAACACACTTAAAAAAATATCTAAAATATTAAGCGCATATGATAACGATGGTATTAATATAAATATTGATGATATTGTTGATGATATTAATGATGTATTTAGTGGATTTAATAATATATTTAATGATGAATGTGAAAAAGATAATAATATTAACTTAAGTGAATAAAGGGGTAAAAATGACACGTAAACATTATAACGCAATAAGTAAAGCAATAAAAGATAATAGTATTGAATTAATAGATGAAACTACTCAAGATGGTAATTCCAAGGAATATATTAACAAGGGTGGTTTAATAAATGATTTATCAATTATATTTCAAAATGATAATAGTTTATTTAATTGGAGAAGGTTTGTTAATGCTTGTGATTAATTCGCTATAATATCGCCGATTGTTTACAATAGAGCCTCGATTTATCGGGGCTTTTTTGTTGCCCTTTGTTTTAATAAATACATAAATCGCTATAATAATTATAATATTAACTAAATTTTCAACCAAAATAGAACCCCCAACGAGTCTTGCGGGGGGTGGGGTTCGATGAAAATAATACCCACACTCATTCTAACCCAATTTTTTAAACTTTGTAACAATCTTTCTTTTTATTATTAATTTTTCTTTCTATATAGATTATCTCTATAGATATTCTCTATAATAGAGATATTAATATAATCAAATAAATGAATTATGCAAGGTTTTTATTTTTCAAAAATATTTTTTATATTTGTTCATGGATATTAAGACAATCAAAGGAATTGAAAATTATTTATATGAAGATGATGTTGAGTTCAAGGCTTTTAATCCTGGAATTAAGATTATAGGTAATTGGAGGGAAGGCACAACGGGGGATTGGGTATATACCGATGACATGCATGTGCTTCAAATATTGAAACGTAGTGCTTTGAAACATCCAAACTATAAAAAACCTAGGAATGTTGTCTTGACTGTTTGCGGTTCATATATCATTGAACAAAAAACACATCAAATACTCGGCGAACATGGCGTTGCGCAAAATATTTATTCATTTTCTGGCAATTATGATGCTATCTATGAAAGAGCAAAAGATAGAAAGCTTAATAATCGAGAATTTTTGTTCGCTAGGTACGTAGCTGCGGGAGACAACACCATTTCGGCTTATAAAAAAGCTTACCCAAAAGCTAAAGATGAAAATTATATTAAGAAAAAAACAAACATTTTACTAAAAAAAGAGGAAGTTAGGTCTATGGTTAAAGAAGAGATTAAAAAAATATTAGCTGAAGAGGGAGTAACGCCTGAATGGATTATTTCTAAATACAAAGATATAGCTGATATATCAGATAGAGATTGTGATAGACTAAAGGCTGTTAAAGATTTGGCAACTATCGCTGGAATGTTTAATGTTGAGAAAAAACAAGAGCAATTAACAGTGTTTCAAGGTTTTACACAAGAGCAGATGGAGGCATTAGGTGGAAAAACGAACGCAAAACTTATCGCACACAAAGAAAAAGAAGAAGATTAAAGACCCATGCCCTGTTTGTGGCAAAGAATTATATCATAATGAGTATTATTCTAAAAGAGTTGGTTTATTTGACGTAGAAAGCCCTGACCATGAGGTTATAGGCTGGGCATGCCCCAAATGCAATAGTGAGTTTGATAATAAAGATAATATTATGTATATTTACGGGGAAGATTATACCCAAGGAGAAGCATAAAGGAGATAGATATGCCAATAGTAGATGGAAAAAAGTACCCTTACACTAAAAAAGGAAAAGCTTCCGCTAAGAAGGCAATGAAGATTAAAAATGCAGCAAAAAGAAGTAAAATAAAATATTAATGGAAATAATTTATACATATTTAGCCACAGATGGAGATGAATCTAATACCTCGCTATCCCCTTCTAATACTGACTGTACCCAACATATATCTTTGTTTGTGGCTAATAATTCAAAATTTTATGGATGGGAGAATAATGCCAAAATTTGGAAAGAAAAGTAAAGGAAACTTATCTACTTGTGATGAGAGATTACAAAAAGTATTTAATGAAGTCATCAAACATGTTGATTGTTCTGTCATTGAGGGGCATAGAAATTGCTCAAGACAAAATAGATTATATGAAGAAGGAAAAACTAAAGTACGCTACCCAAATGGCCGTCATAATGCTAATCCAAGTAGGGCTGTGGATGTTGTTCCTTATCCTGTTGATTGGAATGATAGGGAGCGTTTTCATCTCTTTGCAGGCTTCGTAATAGGAATTGCTAAGTCAATGGGAATAGATTTACGTTGGGGTGGTGATTGGAATATGAATTTTGAGGTGGATGATAATAAATTTGATGATTTCCCTCATTTTGAACTAAGAAAGGAAAAATAATGGCAGATACACAAAAAGAGTGGGAAGACCCAAGAGGATTTTTAAAGCAAATATTTGATTATTTATCAGGAGGTGTTTCTCCATCTGAATTTAAAGGCGCTCATGATGATATTGATAAATTAATTAAAAACGCAGATGCTAAACATGAACTTGCAAAATTATTTGAATTAAGTATAGGACGTAATGTTATAGGTGGTTTTAGACATTTAGACCCATCTGATAGTACTGTTAACCTTGTTATGGGCTTAACTGATAGGTATTATAGACCTGAAGGATATGAGGGGCAAAAAATTCCTATACCTGATATGTTATATAGGGACGCAAAGAGAAGGTCTGAAAAAGGAGATTGGTTAGATATATTAGATGCGGCAGGCTATTTGGCTCAAAAAAGAAACCAATAGTGGCAAATTTAAACTTAAATGGTAATATATCTCAAAATGAAAAAGTTCTTGAGATGGCATACAAAGACCTTATTGTATTTGGTAAACTATTTTCACCACAAGATTATTTAGCATCCGCAACACCTAATTTCCACAATAAAGTAGGTGGTAAACTTTTAGATAGAAATATTCAACAATTGGCTCTTGTATTGCCTCGTGACCACGCAAAGTCAACCTTAGCTGCAACTGCGGTTTTGCATCGGTTCTTATTTGCGAATAAAGAAAGCCCAGAATTTATCGCTTGGGTTGGCGAGGCTCAAGACCAAGCCATTGATAACCTTAATTGGATTTCTAATCATATTTATTCAAATCCTGCAATCCACTATTACTTTGGAGACCTTCAAGGTGATAAATGGACTAAAACTGAAATTGTATTAAAAAACAATTGTAGGATGATTGCGAAGGGTGCAGCTCAAAGACTTCGTGGTAAAAAGCAATTATCAACAAGATATACTGGAATTATACTTGATGACTTTGAATCAGAGTTAAACACAAAAACTCCTGAAGCTAGAATGCAGATAAAGAACTGGGTAACAGCTGCGGTTTATCCTGCTATTGATTTTGATAAAGGTGGATTTTTATGGTGTAACGGAACTATAGTGCATTATGATTCATTTTTAAATGGTCTTGTTAAAAACTATAAAGAAGCTGAACATAACGGAGAAGATTATTCTTGGGATTTAATTACATATAAAGCAATACTTGATGATGGTACTCCTCTTTGGCCGTCAAGATGGCCTCTTAAGAAATTAGAGGAAAGAAAGCAATTTTATATAGATTCGGGTACTCCGTCTAAATTTTATCAAGAATATATGAATCAAGCTAAATCTCCTGAAGACCAAATCTTTAGTGAGGAAGATATTACCGACAATTTATACAAAGGAAGTGTTAAATTTGACGATAGTAGAAATTCTTGGTATATAAAGCTAGATGACGGGAGAATTGAATATGTCAATATTTACATCGGGGTTGACCCTGCTTCAACACTTAGTACTCGTAATGATTATAGTGTCATTATGGTTATTGGTGTTAGTGCTGAATATGATTATTACATTATTGAATATTGGAGACAGAGGGTTTTACCTATGGATTGCGCAAATGAGATATTTAAAATCGCTGAACGATATAACCCAATTAAAAGAATAAATATTGAAACAATATCATATCAAGAGATGTTAAGAGATTATATACATAAAAAAAGTAAAAAAGAAGGTAAGTTTTTACCTGGAATTGAACAAGGTATAAAAAACTACGGAAATCAAAAAAAGAAAGATAGATTATTTGAAGGACTCCAGCCTATGTTTAAAGCGGGAGCTGTTCATTTAAAAAAGAATATGCATGAATTTATTGGCGAATTATTAGATTTTCCAAAAGGAACACACGATGATACTATTGATGCTTTCTGGTTATCAACACAGTATGCAAGAGGTAGTAAGTCTGCAAGTAAAATTAAAAAAGTTAAAAACAAAGATAATGAATGGGAAAAGCCTAAAAAAACGTACAATTGGATAACAGGGGCAAGGACTTGATTTTAATAACAAAAATATTATATATTAGCTACTATGATAGAAACCAATAAAAAAGCAGTTTACGTTAAAGAACTATGGGATAGGTGGCATGATGCTAGAAAAGAATGGGAAGACCACGCAAGACAAGATATTGATTTTTATCTAGGAAATCATTTTAGTGAAGAAGAAGCTCAAGCTCTTTCTGAAAGAAACCAATCAAATATTCCATTAGATAGAATATATTCGGCTATTGAGCAATTTAAAGCTATTATAACTTCAAGACCTCCAAAATTTTCGGCAATGCCGAGAGAAGATTCTGATAGTGATTTAGCTTCTGTATGGAGAACTATCATGGATTATATATGGAATATCTCTGATGGTAACGAAGTTTTTAAACAAACAATACATGATTATGCTGTTACGGGTCTTGGTTATTTTTATGCATATGTAGATAGAGAAGCTGATTACGGAAGAGGTGAAGTAAAATTTACATACGTTGACCCGTTTAGAGTTGTAGTTGACCCGAATGCTAGAAGTAAATACTTTGATGATGCAACGGGAATGATGTTATCAACTATATTTACTAAATTCCAATTATTAGATTTATATCCACAATTATCGGAAGAGCAAGAAGATGGTAAATTACTTATTGATTTGGTTGAATCTTATTATGAAGATGATACATATCCATCTCCTATAAACCAAAGAACTGTAGGGACATTTACTCCTGATTATATTAAAAACAAAGATACAGGAGAAGGTTCTCAAAGATACCAACTAATTGAACATTTTTCAAAAGTTAAAGTTCCTTATTATAGAATAATGGATGTTAATTCGGGAGAAGAAAGAATTTTAGATTCTGAAAATATGGAAAAATTCTTATCGGATGATAAGATAGCTAAAGCGGTTGAAGCGGGATTGGTTGATGTAGTTGAGGTTCAACAAACAAGAATTAAACTTACATGCACTCTTGGGCAAATAGTTCTATATGAATATGTATTAAATACAGATAAATATCCTATAGTTCCTGTTCCAAACATTTGGACTAATACTCCATATCCAATGAGTGATGTTAGAAAGAATAAAGATTTTCAAAGATTTTTAAATAAAACAATGTCTCTTATTACCTCTCATGCGCAAGCATCATCGGGGTTAAAGTTACTTATACCACAAGGGAGTGTTGATGATATTGAAGAACTTGAAAGGAATTGGGCAAATCCAAATGCAACTATCGAATATGACCCTTCTTTCGGCGAACCGCATTTTCCCTCTCCTCAACCTTTATCTAACTCAGTTATGCAACTTCCTCAGCTTATTGAAAAGTATATTGATTTAAATATGGGTATTTTTGAAATGATGCAAGGAAATACTGAAGTTGCCCCAAAAACATCTTCGGCTACAATGATGCTAGAAGATTTTGGTCAAAGAAGAAGTAAATCTAAATTAAGAGATATTGAAGGCTCATTAAGACGTTTAGGTCAAGTTATATATAATTTTGCAAAAGAACATTATACCTTTAAAAAGACATTTAGAGTTGTTCAACCTAATAATGATATGAGTGAATACATGGTAAATTTTTATAATGATAAATCACAAGCAATTAATGAAATGCATAATGATTTAACAATTGGTCAATACGATATTAATGTAATTGGAAATTCTACAATGCCATCAAATAGATGGGGAGAATGGTCAATATATATGGAAGCTTATCAAGCAGGTTTAATAGATAGGACTGAAGCTTTAATGAAAACAGATATATTTGACAAAGAAGGTGTTTTACAAAGAATGGATATTGTAGCACAACTACAAGGACAATTACAACAAGCTCAAGAAGCTGTCAAGAACTTGGAAGGTGATTTACAAACAGCGCATAGAGAGTCAATCTCAGCTAGAAAACGAACAGAAGTTGAGAAATTCAAAGCTACACTTAAATCACAAGAATCAGAGTCCAAGTCTGCTAATAAGTTAGCAGTTGGAACACTAGAAAATGCAGTTAAACTCGAAGTAGAGAAGTCACGATTACGTGGCCAAGCTCAAGAAAAACAAGAGAAATTGCAACAAAAAGGAGAATAAAATGGATAACGCATTAGAAAATAACAATCTTGAAGAAGGTCAAGTTAATGATAATGTAGGGCAAGATGAAGCAACTCAGCAGCAAGAATCTAATAATGATTGGGAAACTCAAGCTAAGTACTTTCAATCAGAAAAAGATAAACTACATGCTGAAAACCAAAAGTTAAGACAATACGAACAAGTTGGAAAAATGTTGGAGTCACGACCAGATATAGTTCAAACTATTTCAGGAATGGTTCAAGGTGGCCAACCAACAAATAAATCTGAACGTATCGAATTATCTAAGGACGAGTTTGACCCTTGGGAAGCCTTTAATGACCCATCGTCTATGTCGTATAAATATCGACAACAGTTACAGGATGAAGAAGTTGAAAAACGTGTACAAAGCCAAGTAGGTGAAGTTAAAAAAGAAGTTGGTATGACTAAACTTCAAGCTGAGCTTTCTAACAGAGGATTAAATCAAGAGCAAATACAATCTTTTATAGAATTTGCTAGTAAAAATCCAGCTGAGTATGGAATTGAAGGCGCTATCAACATGTGGCAATCTGTAACACAACCAAAGACCGAAGCTAAGGATAGCCCCTTAGATGCTATTCGTCAAAATCAATCAGTTCCTCAACAAGCAGGTATTTTAACTGGAGAGCAACCGATTACTAAAAAAGAAGACGAACAAGTTTGGGATGCTATTGTTAAAGCGGGTAGTCGAACAAAGGTATTATAACTTAAACTAAGGAGAAAATGTAATGGCAAATTACAATAGTGGTGTAGTAAATGCGGGAACTCCTGGAAGTCAAACAGCTTTATCTTTATCTAATGGGTCAAGAAGATTATATGATTTTAGTGATAGAGTAGCTGATTTATCTCCAGAAGAATCTCCATTTTTTACATATTTATCAAAAGTAGGAAAAGTGCCAACAACAGATTCTCAGTTTAGATTCTTAGAAGACAGAACAAAAATGGCTTTCACGGATAGAAGCTTTGTAATTAGTACTAACCTTGCGGAAGTAGTGGTAGGTGCTACAGTTACAGCAACAATATCTGCAGCTCAACCATGGCTTATTAAAGGAATGGTTGTTTCTGTTGAATCTTTAACTGGAAATAGTGGCGCACCAAATCACGCAAATGCAATAATAACTGCGGTTAACTCATCAACATCGATTAATATTAAATGGTTAACCAACCCAAATGACACTAACGCAGCAGACCCTGCAGCTAGTGCTAAAGCAACAGTTATTGGAACAGCATTTGCTGAAGGAACTGGTGCTCCTGATGTATGGTCACAAGAACTTGACCATGATTATGGTTATACTCAAATATTTAAAACAGCTTGCGAAATGAGTAATACTGCTCGTGCAACTGTTTATAAAGGGTATGCTAATGAATGGGAAAGAATATGGAATCTTAAATTAAGAGAACATAAAGTTGACATTGAAAGAGCAATGTTATTTGGACAAAGAGCATCTTCAGGTGGTGTTAATTATACTGAAGGTATTTGCGGACATATTGTTCAAAACGGACAAGCTCAAAGCATAGAAGACAGCGAGCAATTAGCTTACACAGAAGGTCAAGCTTATTTGAAAACTGTTGTAGCTGGTTCATTAACTTATGATGTTTTATTAAAAGACCTTGAAGTTATTTTTGACCCTGCTAGAGGTGGAAATACAAGTAAATTAGCTTTATGCTCTTTACCTGTAATTTCATTATTCAATAAATTAGGCGATGGTGTCGGATTTATTGGAGACTCAATGGGCGGTTCAAATAGATATAACTTTGAAGCTTCTCAAGGAGCATTTGGTCATAAAGTAATGAAAGTAGAAACTGTTCACGGTGATTTATCTCTTGTTAGAGAGCCTTTATTTAGAGGTATGTTTGGTGAGTATATGGCATTGGTTGATTTAGACCATGTTGCTTATCGACCTCTTGTTGGTAATGGCGTTAATAGAGATACTTCAATTACAACGAATGTGCAACAAGCAGATGAGGATTTACGTAAAGATATGATTCTTACAGAAGCAGGTCTTGAAATCACATTGCCTGAAACACATGCGTTGTTTAATTTTGAGGAGGCCTTATAATGAGAAGTGATAAATTAAACGTAAATAGCAATAGTTTTGGTGAAGATAACATTAAAATTATCGAAATTACTGGTGGATATACTTTAACAGCTGATGACTCAGGTTCATGTCTTTTAATTAATGCGCCTGCAGCATGTTCTGTTAAACTTCCATTAGCAAAAGGTAATGCTGGTGTTTATTGGGACATTGCAGTAAAAACTGTTTCAACAGGAGATGTTGATATTGATGCAAAAGATACAGCTGATGACCATGAATATTTTCTTGGTTTTGTATCAGATGCTGAGGTTGATGCTCAAGCTGCAGTTGTTTTTAATGGTTCATCACATGACCAGTTAACAGTTAATTCAGATGCAGGCCCAGGTCAGGCATATATTAGAATTATGTCTGATGGAACTTCTTGGCAAGTAAGTGGCCAAGCAGTAGATGTGTCAGGAGTAGCTGTTGGTACTGCTAGTGCTAATAACTAATAAATAAGTAGTAATAGTTTAGTAGAGCTATGGGAGTTATCACTAAAAGGTAACTCCCGAATCTACAAAAATTTTAATAACAAAAGTACGTTCATGCTCTTGCCAGAGCTTAAAGTACACTCAAACAAAGGAGAATAAAATGGCATCAAGTTTACACAAACTCACAGTAGCCGAGGCTCAAAATGCAGGAATGGGTCAAGCAGGCGCTAAATTTATATCAGATAACGCAGAACATACGGGAAGTTTTGTAGCAATACAATGCTTAGAAGATACAGTATTTGCAACATTAACTCCAGCTGATACAACAAATGGTTACGGTGTTGGAAGTTATAATGGAAATACAATGGCATCTGAAACAATTCCTGCGGGTATGGTTATATATGGTAGGTGGACTACTATTGATTTAACTTCAGGATTAGTTATAGCGTATATAGGTTAAGTTATGTTAGGTTTAGGAAATAACTTAAATAAACAAGGTTTAACAACACCTGGAATCGTAACTGACAATCTCGTATTAAAACATAAGTACGATGCAGGTAGCGTTGTACCTGTAAGTGATGGTGCTGCTTATTTTGATGGTAGTTCTTATATTAATATTTCCCATGATGCTATAGATATATCAACCACTAACTTTACTATTGCAGCTTGGATAATGCCCATAACAGGGACAGTAAAATGGGATTGTATTATGGCTAAGCGTGATGGTAATAACGAAGGTTTTCAATTTGACCTTAGAGATGATGATTATAATGCTTTAGGTATTGCTTTAGAAGATGCTGATAATACATTAACTAATACTGGAACACATGGGACAATTTCGTTGAATAAATGGCAACATGTATGCATAACAATTGATAGAGGTGCGAGTGGTACTTCTGGAGCTTATTTTTATATCGATGGTGTATTAGATGCAGATTCTACCCTTACTGGGAATATGTCCACTATTGATAGTGGCTTAGAAGGAGAAGCTCCATTATGCATTGGTGCTAAGAGTACAGATGGTGGCTCAATATCAAATCACTTTAATGGATACATGTGTAATGTAGCATTTTGGAATACAGTATTAACTCAAGCACAAATCAAATCTATTATGTGGAAAAACTATGCAGGTTTATCGAATAGTGAAAAAACAAATTTAGTATCATGGTGGAATCTTAGTGCAGATGCAAATGATTCACATGGTTCAAACAATGGGACTTTATCATAATGGCTGCTACTATACAAACAATTCAAAAACCAACAAGAGCTAGAGCATTAGATACCTCTACGTCTTATCAAATAGTAGGGCCTCAACTTATCACAGCTGTTAAAAATACTGACTTTAGTGCATCTCCTGATTGGGCTGCATTTGACCCTGATGGAGGTACGTCAGCAACAGCTGCTCTTGATAGTGCAAGATGGAAAGTTACCTCAACGACAGATACAGATAGAGAAGGAACACATCTTGCTTTATCAAATCTTGGAACTTTAACAGCAGGTGCGAAATATAGAATTACTTGTGATTTACAGGCAACAACAGCTGGGTTTACTTTGACAGTAGGTATGGGAGGAACTATTACGACACAAGCAATAACTACTAGTAATGTAACATATAATATTGATTTAACTATAGATAATACATCTGGAAGTTTAAGATTTTATACTGAAGAGTCTACTGCAAGAATATTTCACATGGATAATATTACTGTACATAAACTAGAATCCTTTGGCAATAACAATCATGGACAAATATATTCAGGTAGAGCATTAGAGTTTGATGGGATTACTGATTATTTAAATTTAGGGGAAAAGAAAACTTTAGTAGATTATAGTGCCGAAACAACTCAAGCAAATAGAGCATGGACTGTTGCTTGTTGGATTAATGTAAATGATTATTCTAGTATTGCAGCTATAATAGGAGGAGGTTATACTATATCTTCTACTTATTTTTGTGTACATTCTAGCGGAAAAATAGGTGTATGGGATGTAGTAGGAGGAGGTACTCCAGCTTGGAGAACAGGAGATAAAGTAGTAGAGACTGGTGTTTGGTATAGAGCTGTGGTTGTTTTTGATGGAGATGAAAATGTTACTTTTTATTTAAATGGCGTTCAAGATGGTAGCAGTGGTGTTATTGATACATCTGGTCATAATGCAGATTTAGTTTTTGAATATATTGGAAGAAGAAGTGATAGTTCCCCAAGACTTTGGGATGGAAAGCTATCAGATTTACAATTATGGCAAGGAGCATGGACAGCAGATGATGTATTATACGATTATAATAACCCTGAACAATTAGCTTTAAATAGAGGTGGTACATCATTAACAAATTCTAATCTTAAAGCATGGTATCCAATGAATGATGGACATAGAGGGCAACAATCATATATACTTGATGCTTCAAATACAGGGTTGGGTGATGATGTTATGGTTAACGGGGGGTTTGATACTGATAGTAGTTGGAATAAAAACTCTAATTGGACTATATCTGATGGTGTTGCTATAAGCGATGGTTCATCAACTAATAATATAAATCAAGGAAGTGTTCTTACTATTGGAACTACATATAAAGTTGTATTTGATATAGTATCTATTACTAGTGGCCTTGGATATAGCGTAAGGCTTGGAACAGGAAATTCTTACAGTGAATCTTTTAATACTGTTGGAACACACACTCTTTATCAAACATGCTTAGGAAATGAGCATTTTTATATTACAACTAATGGCGCAGGAACTATAGATAATGTAAAAGCATATCCTGTGAATGAAAAAAATCATGCAACAACTGTATTTTATGGTGATGAATTAATAACTAATGGAACAATGGAGGCTGACTCTAATTGGGCTGATTACAATAGTGTAAATGCTAATGTAAGAAGTACAACCCAAGAACATAGTGGCACTTAC
>VTLG01001830.1_pt1 | contig 24995 bp, 34 predicted proteins | sample 4694571 | NCBI WGS metagenome assembly VTLG01 (sample SAMN12604809, study PRJNA352737) | marine metagenome | biome: ENVO:00000447; feature: ENVO:00000209|ENVO:00000569|ENVO:01000036; material: ENVO:00002151; isolation source: viral sequences binned using virsorter ...
TAATTCATTGTCAGCGTATTTATGTAAAAAATCTAAAGCTGTAATAGTTTCAGATTCTATGCCTTTGTTTCTTAATTCTCTAAACCAATAAGCTGCAATTAGTTTGTTGTCATTATCCCTTAAATGGGGTTTTTGTATTAAAATTTTTTTAATAGTTTCTTTTGTTTTCATTTTAGTTTTCTTATTATCCACATAATGATTCCTGTAATTATCACCCAGCCTAACATATCCTTAGCTGTGATGTATGTTGATCTATTCTTTTCATAGCTGCTTCAAAGTATTCTTTGTCTAATTCGCAAGCTGTAAGGTCGTAACCTAAGTTATGACAAGCAATAGCTATTGAGCCACTCCCCAAATGTGTATCTAAAATTTTATCTCCTTCTTTTGCGTAATTCATTAATAACCATTCATATAGCTTAACAGGTTTTTGTGTAGGATGAAATGTTTTCTTTACATCACCTCTATATGTAAATTTTTTAAGTAGCTTATGAAATGAGGTATAAGCTAATTCTCCATCAGAAAAACTGTGCATACCATCATATTTTTTATCCCAAAAAACCCAACCTCTTGAAGCGGGCAATCCTTCAAAGTAATTAGCACCCCAAATTATTTGATTTCTGCTCACCCTAAAAAGTTCTTTAAAATATTTTTTTGTCGGTGCTTTATTATTCCAATCCTTTAAGCAATGCGTTCTTTTTTTATTTTTCAAATTTACCTCAAAAGAAAATAAATCATTTCCATCAGCATAAGGTGGATCAACTATTGCTAAGTCAAAGTAATAATCTTCATACCTTGACATTAACTCCATATTATCTTCATTAGTTATATTCATTTTAGTAATTTTATTGATTCTTGATAAAATTGTACGTTTTTTTGCCCTAAAGTTTCTGTCTGATAAGTAGCATCATCTATTACTTTTTTATGTGCATAAACCCATTTGTAAAAAGTTCTAATATTTAAAAAAGGTTCATCTTTACCAAACCTAACTCCTTGATGAAAAGCATCTTGAACTTGATTAAAAGTCAAATTCATAAAACGTCTTTCAGTCATTAAGTCTTGGGCAAATATCTTGCTTAAATTAGCCATAGTTTGTGCATCTGTTTTATGCCCTATCTCTACTCCTACTTTTGCAACAAGATCAAGCACCTTTTCTGTAAGCTCTTTTATATTTTCTTCTTTTAGTCTTTTCATAATAGTTTTTTTGCTTCTTGCCATTCATTAATTTGTGAGTGTAGTTTACCCATTGTTGTTTTCTTTGATTCTCTACGTTCCCAAGTTCTTACACAGGCTTTCCAATCTTTCATTTTGTTTTTGCCTATTTTCCAATTTTTAGATTCGTAAAAATCAATAAATGCTTCAGCGTCTATATTGTTCTGCCGTAAGATACAATAATTTTTAACATCATCTAAAGTTGGTTTTTTAAAGCGCACCTTACTATTACTATCTGTAAGATTAGTATTAGTTATATTTATATTATTATTATCTCTTAAATTATTTTGTGGGGGTGGCTTAACTAATTTTATGTGCCTAGACAAAATCTCTTGGCTACCCTCTTTAAATATATTGTGTCTTGTGATAAAATTGTTATCATCTAAAATTTTTAACCAATTTTGTATAGAAGTTTTACTCACATTGTATAGTGTAGCAAAGTATTTAGTTGAAGCTGTGCATTTACCATTCATATTACATAGTGCTGTTATTTCTGCATATAGTAATTTAGCATTTGGTGTTAGCTTTTTGCTGTATCTTACATCAGCAGGAATAACTGCATAATAGTTTGGTTTAGTCATTAAATAATCTCTAAGTTGTAGTTGCAATCTGTCAAGGCAAACTTACACTTTTCTAATTGATTGTAAAAATCCTTGTAAGAAACTTTAATATCTACCTCTACTCTACCTGAGCTGATTCTAAGAGTGGTTTGGTGTTTATCACTACTAACAACCCCATTGTCTTTTAAATGCCTTCTTAAATGCTCTAAATCAGAAAAAGTCTTTTTTGCTCCTTTTATATTACTGTAAGCATTAAAAACTTTATTAAACACTTCCCTGTATTTTGGAAACGACCTGTAATTAGATTTGTGAGTTTTTTCATAATGATAAATAGAAACTCTATCTCTTTTTATTTCTTTAGCAATAACAGTAGGGTGTATGTCGTCAACCATTCTTGCTACAACAGCAGCTACACTTCTTGGCACTTGATATTTTTGCTCCCTACTTTTAAAAGCAAGTGATCCTTTACGCAAACCTAATAAACTTGTTGTAAGGTTACATAAATTTCTAAAATTATCTTCAGCTATCATATTAAAATGGCATATCATCTGTGGTTACAAAATCTGTTGGGGTAAAACCTTTTTCTTTTTTAACATCCGTTTGGTTTGTAAACCACCAGCCATCTATTTGGTTATAGTATTTGCCATTGTATTCTCTTGAATAAACATTTACACTAATAGTAACCATATCCCCCTCATTTAGTTTGTTCATTTGTTTAACCTTTTCGCCCATACATTTAATAGCAACTATATTATTAAACTTAGCGTCTGTTTCTACTAGACAAGTTTGACTTTCCCAAGCCTTTCCTGTTTTAGTTGTTCCTGCTTCAGCAGTTAATTTTTTGATAAGTTTTCCTTTGATTTCCATAATTTATTTTTTATTAATGATTTCTAAAATTTTAAATAGTTTTTTCCTATCTTCTATAATTTGTAATTTAAGATTAAGATTATTTTCCCTTAGTCTGTTGTATTCGCTTTTAAAATATTGAAGCTGATCGCTATTATCTAAAGGTGTGTTAATACTGTTTTTTGGGATTTCGCTTTCCATAATTTATTATTTAGTTAGTAAAAAAGAAAGTGAAAAGGAATTGATACAACCACAAAGTATAACTGCTGAAATTATTAATTTGTACATACCTAACCTTTTCACTATCTATATTATTTCTTTTTAAATTCTTCTGATTCATCTTCACCAAAAACTCCAAGCTCATAAAAGCCTGTAAGTTTTAATACCGCCCTGCTCATAGCTCTTTTTTCAGCCATCTCCATTACATACCAAGTGTTGCAATTTGAGTCTTTAAACGAAGTTCCCTTCAATGCTGAACCAAAAGTTTGTATTGATGCTTCACCTTTTAACGCATTTGCTTTTACTACACAAAAATCTCTTTCACAATTTATAACCTCATAATCAATAGTAATGTTTTCTATTGCTTGAATTTTATCAATTCCTGATCTTGTGATAATTATATAGTGTTGGTGTTTAAAAACATCTTCTTTATCTAATCCATAATGATGATACTTTTCTTTTATTTTTTCAGTTTTCATATCGTTGTTATTAATGCTTTATTATTATTTTGTTTGTCGTATAATTCTTTATACATCTTTAAATTTCTTGCAATTCTTATATTTTCTTTTTCATTATAAAAAAAAGAACCTTCTTCTTCTACTTCATAATCATAAGATTCATCAAGATTAAGTCCTGTCATTTTAATATAAGTGTCAAGAGCTTCTTCAATCTGTTCTTTAGTTCCAAAGATTCTAATGCTTGGCTCTACTCTTTTTAAGTCAGAAAACCAGCCTTGTGGAGATAAGCTTCTTATACTCTTATATAACATTCCGTTATTATAAAAGTAAAAGCTTTCACAAAATAGCTGATTCTCCATATACTCTAAAGCTAATCTTTCTTGTTCAATTTTTTCTTTTAACTCCATACTGTATTATCTTTAAAGTTATAGTATTCAGTTTTGATTTTAACAAATAAGTCTATTACTTGTTCATCAACAGATTTTTCTAGTAAAAATTGCTGATGCTCTTTTTCTATATTTTTCAGTAATAAATAAAGTCCATCTGTGATTTTGTTAAGCCATACAGGATTTTCATTTATTACATCTAATATAGATATAATAGCTTCTTCTTTGTTTGTAGCTTCTTTCATTGTGTAATTTGATAACATTTTAGTTTTATTTAATTTAACTTTGATTGACAAGGCAAAGATACATACTTTTTTTTATTTACACAATTATTTACAAGTTTATTTACAAAGTTATTAACAATTTAGATGTTAATAGCGTTTTTGCTAGATAAGAAGCTTTTAGTCCTGTCTAGTATATAAGTATTAAAAAGAAAAGAAAGTGCTTAAAACGGCTTAACGGTGCTATACACTAAGCATTATTACTGCTACTATAATAAGTAAGTATATTGTAAAGAGTTTCCAAGTGGGGTTATCTTCCATTACAAGGGCATTGGTTCTATTATGGGGAGTTGTCCTGAGTCTAATATAACAGCGCACCCAAGAATAGGTTTTGCTGTGTGAAACTTAGCGTATCCATAAGCAAAACTCTTATAATCTATGCCGTTTGGGCATTGAACGCCAAATTTAAGATCATTAAGAGAAGCTGTATAATCTACAAAACTTTGGGTATGTATATGCCCTTGAACCATAGATGTTCCCCAATTTTGCACTCTTTTCATTATACCTTTTCCACTACAACCTGTTCCGTGAGTGTATAATACGTTATCGTGTACAAATTGTTCTTCAAACTTCCAATCAGGACAACCAAGAACTTCATTTAGATTTCTTACCCATCTTTTATCAATACCTGAATCTTCTGCTTTCCTAGCAATTATTAAATCGTGATTTCCAAGAGTTACGCTTATTCCATTAGGTACAGTATCGTTATTAAAAGCTTGATACCAATCTTTTATTTGCTCTATTGCCATTGTTAATTCATACTTGCCATCTGTTTCAGTAGATGTGTGATGAAATGAAGCAAAATGTGAATCAATTATATCACCTGTCATTGACACAGCATTACAATTATATTTATGATAAATATCAATACAATGCTGCAAATAATTTCGGTGGGTGTATGGGAGATGTATATCCCCCACCACCAACCTATTTACCTTTTTACTACGAAGATTCTCTATAACTTTAATCTCGTGTGGCTTTAATCTGTATCTATTATTTTTTGGACTTTCCAAAATCAGCAAAAGATTGTCCTAATAACATAGCTAGTAGTGAATACCATACTTTAGATACTGCATCTTCATCAGCACCTAATGCTGCTGCAATTAATGGTACTACAATTGAACTGATTCCTAGCCATACCTTCTTAGAAGTCAATAGCTGGGTAATAATGTAATTTTTCATAGTTATTTATTTTTGATTATTAAATTAATGTTTTTAGCGCCCAAGTTAATTATTTCTTTAAGTAATAATTCCAAAGCTAAAGTTGAATTGCTAACAAAGTCTTGTTGAGTTCCTAGTCCTACTAGAATACATCCTCTTGTGTCTTTAGCTGAATTACCCCTATGGAATAATATATATGAACGGTCTTTTACGTCTTGTACTAATAAGTGCAAATAATCTCTAGTTGCACTTTCTCTTGGGTATCTTAGTCTTGCTTTATATTCTCCTGTTGGAATACAAGAAATACTTCTTTGATTATCTCTATAAGGAAGCTCCAAAGTGTCGCACATTTTTTCACCATTTAAAAATAATTCACCAATAGTAGAATTATCAGTAAAAGTTTCCCTTAAAATTAAAAGATTGATATTGGATTTAGAGATAATAGGTTTTGTAGATTTTACACCCCTTAACCTCTTTAACAAATTCTTTACGCATTTTAACTTCACTTTCTTTAGTTTTGTTATACTTAGGATTTGTGCTATTTAGTTTTCTTTTCTTCATTTACACCCTTTGAATTTTTCGCCATCACACCAACCTAGACAATAAATTTGTCCTGTTAGTTTGTATATAAGATTGCATATTAGTTTTTTCATTTCTTGAATTTAAAAAATTTATAAATTGTAAAGCATATTGCTAATACTAAAGATACTAGAGTTAGTATCTCATTACAATCAGTTATGCTAAAACCGATTGCGCTTCCGTTAGCTATTCCTACTTGTAGCGTGTCTTTTAGATCTGTCATCTTTATTTGATTTTGGCTTACTTTCCAAGTAGGATTTTAGCTTAGTAATATTTATTTGTTTTGGTTTATAGTGCTTCTTCATTATTGGTTTCCTGCTGGTATAAAATCTCTTAATGTTAATTTTGTTCCTTGACTTGGTCGCTCTAGGTTCATTCCTGCGTAGTAGTTTTCAGTTGAAGGATTAACATCTGCACCTGTGTTTGTAGAGTATTCAGGAAAGCTGCTTGTATTGTTTCTAATGTAGTCAATCATTCTTTCACGATAATAACTAGCTGTATTTAAGACCTCTTCCCTAAGATGTTGTGCTTCTTCTGTTGTTAGTGGCGTTCCTGTTTCTGATGTCTTAGAGTAAATATTGCCATTCTCCATTTTAAAGCGTAAATATGGAATAGCGTGGTAAACAGCATATCCTGGCAACATATCTCCAATGTAGTCATCAACTAAAGTCTTGTAAGCTCCTGCTAAAGTTCCAGCAATAATTTCATCTTTTAGTTTTTGCGTAAGATCAGTTCCTAGTGCTGTTTCAACATACAGCTTTTGTGCTTCACGAACAAACGGAAGTAATATAGAATTGTCTATTGATAAGTTTAAAGCACTAGATGACTTTAACTTACTTTCTGATATAAATAAAACGTATGCCATTATTTTACATTTTTATATTTAGCAATTAGCTCAGGGTTTACAAATCCGTGATTTGGCATATCGTGTGGGGCTACCGAAACTTCTTTAGCATTTCTTGGTAACTTAACACCCCTGCTTCTTGCTTCTGTTGATGTTATTATTTTGTCTGAATTTTTAGGTCTATTACCTTCTTGCACTAGGATAATTCTGAACCATTTATGCTTACATAATGCGCCACCTTTCCATTTCCAGATTGAATAAGTGTTAGCGCCATATTCGCCCCAGCCAGGATTTACCTGTTTTGAACCCATAGCAATAATATCCTCTTTTCGGTAAATCTTTTTAGCGTTAGTCATTTTTCTACAAAACTTCCTTTCACCCACTAAACTTCCTGTATATCTATACCGAACCCTGTAAATATCATCCTTGTATTTTTCTTGTTTACTTTTTTGGTCTTGCCCAGACTTTCTGTTTGGATATGCTGACCCTGTTGAAGCAAATTCGTAATAGTCAGAATTTAACTCTTTTTGAAAATCAAAATCTTCTAATTCATCTTCAGCGTCTTGTTCATCTAAAATTTCCCAACCTTCTGGAATATCCTCTCCAAATTCTTCTATAAATTTAGAAAGCTCTGTTGCTTCAGAATGACCCTCACAAGCCATATAAGCCGTTCTACCCTCATATTCGTGTTCGTGATACCCACTACACCCTAAAGTCTTAGAATGCGCTTCAGCCTCCTCTATGGTGCTAAAAACAGGCTTTCCATCAATCATACCTAATTTACTAAACTTAACTTCTTGCTCTACTGTTGCTTCATCACCTAATGGTTCAAGTCCAAGTTCTTCTCTAATTTCATCTTGCGTCATTACCTCCCTTAAAGTCTTAGAATCAAATTGTACTGTTATTGGTTTAAGCTGTACAAAGTTAACAGGCATATCCATATTGTTAATCTGAAATATCTTCCTAAGCTGTTTTACTATTTGGTCTTGGAATGGCTTGATTACGGTTTGAGTGTAAAAATTTGCAGCATTTATAAGTTCATCAGTATTACTTGAAAACCCATTGGTACTGTCTAAGCCCATAAGAGTCTTAGATGTTACTCTATGACCTGAAAGAATATTTTGAACAAGAAGCTCTTGGAGTGCTAAATACTGCTTATCAAGATCGCTGGTACTTATTGGATTAACTTCAGGAGTTCTTGTTTTGTCATCTGAGAAAGTAAGAACAAAAGAGCCGCTATTTGATTCTGAACAAAATTTATCAGTTAAACTTCTTTCTATCTGATTTCTTTCTTCCATTGTCGGAATTCCATTTGCAAAACTGATTAGAAAAGAACCAGCAAAACCATTAGATATATTATTAAGATGAAATTCTGAAACCTTAGAATCAATCAATGCCCAATTATTACAACTTACATAGTCAGGTGTATAATAAGCATTCATATTAGGAGAATAAAGACCTGAATACATTATTTGATTTGCAGATGTTCTGTCATTAGCATTAAAAGCAGGTACATAATAAGGTTTGTTTTGCCTTATGTTTGACCAATCTGAACTAATAAAATATCCAGGAGTTCTACCCATTTCGTCAGGTTTAGCGCACCTTAGTTTTTCCACCCCAACGTGATAGATTTCTGCAATTTGAGTTCTATCCTTTGACCATACAATATTCAAAGCAAATCCACCTTGAAGTTTAAAGTCAAAAGCTAGTTTCTTAATTACTTCGTGCAAACTTTCATTCCCATTTGCTCTATTCATAAAGTTTTTGAGCTTAACAGTTGCTTCCAAATCTCTATCCTCCTCATCTTCAATAATAAGATTTTCCCCTGCTATCATCTCAGAAGTAGCGTTTATAATCGCACTACTAATAGAACTTGAATAATATAAATCAATTAAAAACTGTGGATATAAATTTCTCCAATTATCTGTTCCATATTCTATCCAACTTCTCCCTGGTGATTCTTGAACTATTGGGGCAGTTGAAGTTTCTAAATTAATGTTAATGATATTGTCTTTCATAATTTTGTTTTTATATACCTGCTAGTCTATCGTTGACATTAGCTGTTAAAGCTGATGATGTTGAACTGTATATCTGAACCTCCTCCATATCGCCATCATAAGCATTAAGGTCTGTTTTCCTTACACCAAGACAGTCTATATCAACAGTTCCTGCCTTTGTTTCTGTATCAGTTTGTTTTACACCGTCTTTAAATAAAGTTATAAGATTTGAGCCATCTCTTGTAAATACTATATAACAATCTCCAAATGTACCACTATCTAAACTAAAATCAGCAGCAGAGCCATCAACTTTAATTCTAATTGTGCTAGAGTTTGTGATTTTCATAAATTCGTTAGCTGTTGTGTTATCAGCTATAACTACATTACTAAAAGCAGTAGGTGTTATTTTAAGACCTATGGTAAATTCCCCTGATAGACTAATTTGCCCTGATGTTTGTAGATTTTGAGTTGCGCTATTACTAAAGGTTAAAGTTCCTGAAGAATAAGCAGGTTGTTCACTAGCAGTAGCTTGTACCATATGGTAGTTGTTACTAGAACTATCCGCCCATTGACTAACATTAGAACCATTTAAAGTGATCCCAACAGCGTTTTGATACCACGCTTCTAAACTAGATTCATCATCAGGCGACCAAACACCCTGAGGTCTTATTGATGATAAACTTAAATCTAATCCTAACTTTAACATATCTTATGTAGTTGCTCCTTCAGAATAACCTACTCCAACACCACTTGTAAGAGTTATAGCTGTCACATTCATAAAGAGTGTTGTTCCAGCAGGTAGTGTAGTTTGTAAAGCCGCTTCACCTGTTGCATCTGCAACCGTAATAGCTGACACTACACTTTCAACAGGAAAATAGACACAATACCAATCTTTACCTGATTGTGCTGCTGTTGTAAAAATTTCTGTATTTCCGTTTTTACCTAGTTGTTCTGTTAATAATTGTTGTACATTTTCTATTGCCATTTTTTTTATTTTTTATTGTCCGTAATATATATAGTTAGTTCCACTTGGCTCTTGCCTTTGAGTGTATTGAACTTGTGCTGTTCCTGCTTTATCTGCTACATACATCTTGCCCTTAGTTACTAAACCCTTAACCACCCCCTTAGTATCAGCAGGTGGTGTTAAGACTTGTGTTTCGTTTGCAGGCGCACTTTCCGCATCTAAAGTAACTGTGCCTACCCAACTTACTTCGTAGCATTCATATTTATAAAATCCTGAAGGTATTAGTTTTGTTTTGCCTGTATAAACATTAGGAGTTGTATTATATTCAAATCTAATCTCAGTATATCTATCATTTATTGTTTCTGCTACTCCATACGCATATTGAACCGACTTATCCATATCATTAGTAAACTTCATTAAGTGCCTAATTTGGGTTTTAGCAACAGCAGTATTTATTCTGTTATCTTCAGTTTGTATATAAACTATAAAGCCTGTTTCTGTTGTAGCTTGTATCATATATTAATATAATAGAAAAGTCAAGTATTTATTTGCCTTATAAAAGAAAAGAGGGCATAAAGCCCTCTAATCAAGAATATATGAAAACTAAAATAAGATTAGTCAATATCTACTGATACGTTAGTAAATTCAGTATTGTCAAATGGATTCGTAGTATAAGGAGCTACAATAGCAGCAGGAGTTTCCTCCATTCCATCAAAGGTTAATGTATAACCTGCTCTATCTCCCCAAGCCGTTCCGCTATCTTCTGTACCACTATTCAAGTACATTCCATTTCTTGCACCTAAACAAACAATAACATCTTTACCGCCTGATTGTTGATATAATTGTGCAAATACTACAACTTTAGTAGTTCCTAAAAGTTTTATTTCGTTTTGATCTTCTTTTGTAAATTGGTTAAGGACTAATGTAAGCTGTGGAGCGTACATAATAGTACCTGTATCTCGTGTGCCTGTGATACTTTCTGTTAGAGATGAAGTTGCAATAGGTGTAGCATATCTTTTAAGACCTGTTCCCACACCCATTTCAATATCTGTAACTTCTCCTGATGCAACCACGATACCTGTACCGTATATCTCACCTGTTGAAGCATTAGAGTTAAAATCATCATAAACTCCAAAATAAACATACTTAATTCCACCCTGGACTCTATCACACGGTAACGTTCTGCCCTTCGTAAGTGCTGTGCAACTCATATTTTTATATTTTTTAAGGTTAAAGGAGCAAGGGTTTTTACACCCCTGCTTCTATTAATTAAGTTTATTACGATTGTCTAACAATGTCAGCTCCGACACCAGCTACAACACCTGCTGTGTAACGAGCTACTAAATTGATATTATCGCTCCCTGTTACAACACTTTGATCTAGCAAAGAAATACGAGTGCTATCTGAAAGTAGATCAGTACCAAAGAAAAGATTTGAAGTTTGAGCAAATACCATTTGGTTATCTACCATTCCTGGTACAACTGCAATTTTTATTCCTTCAAATACAGGCTCATAGTCTTTATTCATTGACATCCACGGCACTCCTGTTAAAGCCGAGATTGCTTGAATGTATAACTGCCAAGTTTTGTTATTCATAAAGATGTAAGCATCTTCTTTTCCTAACACATTGTTAGCAGTACCACCTGTAATAGCGTCTACTAATCCCTGTAAACTAGCTATGATATTAGCGTTTGTATAAGCACCTGCTGCTGCATCTTGAACAACTGTAGCATCAGTTCCAGGTAACAACCAATATCCTGTGAATCCGTTAAACTCACCTGCATTTCCTGCTGCTCCACCCCATATTGAAGTTTCAGTAGCATCAGCTATGATTTCTCCCATATAAGAAATAACGTAATCTTCAAAACTTACTGAAGGCATACCATCTCTACCTGCTCTCATTTGAAGCGCCTCGTAGCTTGTAAGTAACGTTCCCTTACAAATGCTCAAATTTATTTGTAAATCCTTGGGACTTAAAGTCGCCTCGGTCAAACTGAGATTTCCTGCGCTTGTGAATGCATTACAATCACCATCCACCACTAATCCTGATCCGCTCATTTTCTGTAGATTTTCTTTGTATTTTATGTTTTCCAAAACCGTCATATACTCTAACGATTTTGCTTGTTTTAATGCAGCAGATATATATCCTCCCGCTGCGGAGCCGTTGAAATTCGGCTGGGTTACACTAAATGCCATAATTTTTCTTTTTTAAATTATTAATTAATTAATTATCTTCCTAAGTCCATTAAAATCCTTTCTCTCTTAGATAGCTTGTTGTATGCTACTTCAGATATTCCAGGTTTTTCTGAACTAAATTTGTTTGTATTTATAGGAGCATCAGCAGGACTTGCTGCTAATTCCGTTTTAAGTTTTTCGTTTTCAGCTTTTAATTTTTCAATTTCATCTTCTGCTGAAAATTCAACTACCTCTTTAGTAGTTATAGTTTTAGGGTTTGTAGAAGGCTCTTTTGTTTCTTCAGCCATTTCTTCAACCTCATCATCTCCACCCTCTTTTTCTCTTTTAAGATCAGCTACTGCATCTTCTAAGTTCTGGATTCTTTTCTCCATTCCAGCCCAATCTTCTACGTCAGCTTCTTCTTTTCTGTCATCATCTTCAGGAGCTAGTTCAACTGATTCTTTTGACATTTCTTCTTCAGTTACTTCTTCTTCAGTTTCAGATTCCATAACTTCAGCAACTACTCCTTCTTCTTCAACTCTAAACGATACACCATCTTCGGTTTTATAAGTTCCGATTGGTAAAAGGATTGTAGTTCCATCTTCTGTTAATACAGAAATATCAACACCTGATTCTAATTCTTCGGCAGTTGAAACATATATAGTTCCATCTTCACCTTTTGATTGCCAAGCTAATTTCACTTCTTCCTCAGCTTTGTTTAAGCCAAGTGCTACTAGTATTTGTTCTTTAATGTCCATAGGTTCTTTTTTAATATAATAGAATAGTTAATTACTTTGTTTGATTTTCACGAATAATTTCGTTAAGTGCTGATAGTATTTCTTCATCAGTAGGTGGTCTTTCAGACATTTCCTGCATACGATTCGTAAAATACCCCTCAATGGATAAACCGCGTAAATTCCCCTGTTTTATCTCTTGCCACAGCTTATCGTTAGACACCTTTAGCTTAACCATCCAAGTTCCTTTAGGAAGTGAAAAGCCATAAAGAGTAGATTTGTCTTTTTTAGGATCTTCAATTATCCAGCTTTCAGTTGTTAAAACTCCTGACACCCTGTCTTGGTGTTCGTAAGTTGCTTTGTGGTGATTGTTATGTTTTAGATAAAGTTCACTAGCTTTTTTAATAGTTTTTGGATGAAACCAAACGTAGTATTCGCTGTCTGTATTAGGGTCATATCTAAAAATTTGCTTCCAAGGCACAAGTGCAGGAGAAATTAATTCTCTTTTTTCTTCATCTACTTTAGCAAAAGTTAGCTTATTTTTTGCCTTATTCATAAAGACAAAATTTTCTTCTATTGCAGGTGCAGATACTAAACTAATAGCATCTATTGCAAGTTCTTGATTATCATCTTCTATTACCAATTCTACAATAGATGTAGTCTTTTCGTAATAGTCTTTATTAGCGGCTTCGCATTCGGCTATTGAATCATATTCGCAGCTTCCTGTTTTACCCCATTTGTATTTTCCGTTTTCGCATTCTTCGCAAGGCATATTTATATAATAGATTTTAGTTAATACTTATTTGATTTTTAGATTGTAGCTCTACGTCTTATGTTGGCTAGTTGGTCTTGGCTGTTAGTCATTTCATCAGTTACAACAAACGCCCTCACAGCTTCAGGTGCTTGTGCGCCTGTCAAGTCAAAAGCTCCTGACATCATTTGTGGTGCTGGAGTATCACTACCAACCCCTGTTGTACCCATAGAGCCACCGCCACCAGGAACATCTGTTTCCATTATTTTCTGAACATTAGCAAGTCCTGCTGCAATAATCCCTGCGCCTGTAACATACCCTGCTATTCCCCCCTGAGCAAATGCCTTGTTAGCACCTACATAAGTGTCTATAATAGCTGACGCAACAGCTAATTCTTTATTATCCCCAGCGAGTGCTGATAAACTACCTGCAAGTCCTGAAAAGGCTTCTAATTGAGCATTTGTGTTCTCTCTTACAATGTCCTGTTGTTGTTTGTTATATTGCTTAGTAATTGCAGTTGTGTCCATTCCTGATTTCTCAGCCATTTTCTTTTTTTCTTCATACGAAGCCCTAAGTTCTTCTAACTCTCGCTGCATACCTGTCATTCCTTCTGCCCTAACTGCATTTTGAGTTTCTTGAAGTTCTTTATTTAAAGAAACCTCATTAGTTAACTGCTCACTTTTAAAGCCTGCAATTTGAGCTTCAACTGCTGCCCTATCATTTAAGGCAGTTTGATAAGCAGCTTGTAATTCTATGTTATCCTTATTAGCGTCTGCTTCTAGCTTTGCTGCTGCAACCCTTTGATCTGCCAATTTTAACATCTCTACTTCCTGCTTATCTAAAATTTCACCTAACTCCTTATTTGCTTGTATTCGCTGCGCAAATGTTTTAGTTTCATCATCTCTAATTTGCCTTTGTTTCTCAGCAGCCAAATCATTCTTTTCAATTAATCCTTGTATTTGCGCTTCTGCTAAAGCAGCGTTGTTTTTGGCTTCTACTGTTGATTTTGCCAGCTCCGCATTTGCCTTTATAGAAACCTTACTTACACCTTCTACAACTTTTTCTCCAATAGCACCTATTTCTCCTATTGCATCACCAAAATTATTAACAATATCCTTCCCTGCATTTAATGTTTCCTTAGCAACATCCTGAATAGACGTTTTAGTTTCTTTTATACTATTAGTCAGGCTTTCAATTTTATCTTTATCCTTCCCACCTAAAGGGCTTTTTTCCCAAGCTAACATTAAATTTTCAACAGCTAATTTAATGCCATAAAAAGACAGCTTTAGTGGAGCGAGAACTACGGTTACTAATCCACTCAAAACTTTACCTAAACCATTAAACCTATCTGAGCTTTTTGTTACCCAATTATAAGTATCTACTAAAACATCTACTACTTGATTAAACGTAATAGAAACGGTGGTCATTATAGTATTAATAGTATTCATAACTTTTTGGTTACGACCTAGGGCTTCTTTTAACGCAACAAAAGCTGCTACCACTAATGCTATACCAGCCGCTTTAAGAGCAACACCCATAGCCTTAATAGCTGATCCTATTGCTATAAACCCCCCTTCTGCTTTGTCGGTTGCTACGGCTAACTCTTTTACATCTTGGGTTGTTTTCCCTACATTTGATTTTACTTCTAATTCTAATACTTCTTTTGCCATAATTCTGTTTTTTATACTTTCATTTCATAAAGGTTAAGGGTACAACTCCAACTTATATTCATATCTGCTGCTCCTGTTACTTGAAATAACATATTGCTACCACTAAAAGCAGCGTTTGCTGTCCACCCTGTTACCGTTCCTGTACTTACAATTACAGGTGTTGATTCATTAGCTGTTGTTTCATAAACTATTCCACTTGTTGTTAAGAATATTCTGTCATCATCTGAACCTGCTGCTGTACCACCTGTTCTTACTCCTATTACTTTAGCTTCAAAAGACGTAAAGACATTCCCTGAGCTTCTTTCTATTGTTGTTACACTAGGATCACCATTTACAAATAAACTTGTAGCTGATTCATCTGTTGTTGTTCCTGTTAAAGTGATCACAGAACTTTGAGCATACCCCTTACCTGTTCCATTGAATCCACCGCCACCAATAACCACTTCACCTGACCTATTGGCTATTCCATAGTTTCCGAAAACACAAGCATTATTTACTCCATTAGCAATCTCATTACTATCGCCTATTATAATGTTGTTTCTTGAATTTCCTTTTACTAAATTTCTTTCACCCATTATATAGGTGTTATTAGTACCTGTTTCTGTTGTGTTTTGAAATCCCTGTATATTATTATTTTCGTTGCTTGTGTTAAGCTCTAAATTGGTGCTATACTCAAAAGCCTTACAAGTTCCTGTTGATTTGTCGTATCTATAACCATACGCTTCACATTGTTTTTGATTGGGTGCAAAGTCATTTGTGCCATCAGTAAAAAATACAACCCCTGAAGGTGCTATAAAATTAGGTTTTACAAAATATCCTGTTAAGTATGGTATTGCCATTATGGTATTAATATAAATTCAACGGTTGATAAATCATTTGGTTTGTACTCAATTTTATTAACTCTAAATTGCCTGTTTTTAATAAACACAGTATCATAAAACTTGAAGGTATTTATATCACCAGCAGTTAGATTTACTTTTAAAGTCATAGTTCTTGTGTCAGGGTTGTACAGTTCATTAAGATAGGGTAGCCAATAAGTATTAAATAAGTTTAAAGGAGTTGGAGAACCAAGACCAGGAAACAACTGACATACTCCAAAATGAAAATCTCTAGTGTCAGTTGCAGCAGGTGGAGAACTTAAAACAGTTGGCACATCTGACAAGTGGCTAAATTGTAAGTAAACCATAGAATTTTCTGAACCTTTACCATTTTGCTCAGGTATATAATAAGAACCCTTAGACATAGTAACACGCCCATTGTTATACATTATTCTTGGGCTATTGTCAAAGCCCTGTGTAGTGTCATCAGCAGCGTTGTAAGAATATAGTGCAGGCACAATAAGCTCTGTAAATTGTGGCATTAATGTTTTAGGTACTGTGGCTGCAAATGGTTCTGCTATTATTTCTTCTTCACCTTCTAAGACACTTTGTAATCCACCTGTTGTTAGTGTGGAATCGTATATTTGACTTCCATACAGGTGTTTAGTGCTTTTTTTGTAATTAGTAAACGCCCAATCTTCGTCATCTTCTACAAATTTAAAGATAATTTTTTGGCTTAAATCTGTAAGAGGTGTAAGTTTAATTTCAGAAACATCTATTTTTTGTGTCCAATCGTAAGCTATACTTCTAGCTTTTAAGGTTAAATCATTTATATTCCCACTATTAGTGTTGTTTATAAATATATCACCATAAGGTTCAATCAAAATATTGTTAGGGTTTTGATCATCAGGAATGCTAATTAAATTGAACATTTTCATTATCCCTTTCAAAAACTCCCATTGTCCTAATTCACCTCTTAGAGTTTGTAAATATGCAAAATTAAATGATGATGATATACCCTCTTTCCAAATAACAAAAGCACCCCACGAAGGAAGCGTATTTTGCAGTTGTCTTATTACACTTCCTGCACCTGCTTTAAATTGCGCTTGTAAAGTGTCAGTATTGTTTAGTTGAATGCCAAAAATCCCTGTATAATGATAAGTAGAATTAGCTGCTATTGTAATTGTTCCTGTATTGTTTATTGGAGTTGTGTTGTGCAGCCATTGAAACTCTACTGTTTGTGAAGAACCTGACGTATTTTCAACACTATATTGATATTGTATTGTATATGCTTCATTGGTTGTTGTTGAAGTCAGTATGTTAGTTCCAAAGTTATAGTTCGGTGGAGCAGTACCCCCAAGCAAATTAATATTATAACCTAATTGTAAAACGCTAAAACTTGTTGTTGCATAATTTGCTGACATCCCTGTACCTTGATCAAAGCAGTAATAAGATTCATAAGTGTTCTGTTCGTTTTCAAGAGGATTGTTAGTGCTACCCCAATTAAAGTCCATAAACAACTTTTTAAAATCAGCAGTATTAAAGAAGCTACTTGTGTAAGAGAAAGGCACATCATCTTGGTTAAATATCCTGTCTATTAAATATTTAATTTGGATAAAAGGTCTAAATGCTTGTTCTAAATAAGTTAATTCAGGTTGTCTATTAGTTGAGTTATTTCCTGTTGCTCCATTAGCAATTAATATTTGATGATTCCAATCTACAAAAGGATATTTTAAAACATTAGTTTGACTTGCACCATAAGCAGGTTGGTTTGTAGTGTCATAAGCAAAACTATCTACTGACAAAGGGTTGGTTAGCGGAAGTCCTGTTCCTGATGATGGTTCATACCAACTATTTTTAATACTGTCTTTATCGTAGGTGTGAGCCAACTCTTGAAAATCTATATCATTGAACTTTTTATCTTTTAATATATCTGCTAAAGTTGTGACTTGTGAATAAAGATTTACATTATAACTAATTTCTCCTTCTTTATCTTGTATGTCAATCATTTTTAAATGCCCTTCAAATATAACTAAACCGTCTTGTTTTAAAATACATTGTGTTTTAGCATAAGGATTGAAGGTGATACGAGCCGCATTACCTAATGAAGTTCTTGTTACATCAAAAAGATTTTCAAATATTTGGTTGTTTCTTTTTGTTGCAGGCAACATAAATGCCTTTGAATAAGATTGTACTTGTTTTGCTGCATTTTTAAATTCATCAACACTTAAAGTTAAGGGTATTTCTTCATCTTCGTATAAATCACATATTACTTGACCGTCACCCAATATCTCAATAACCTCAGAATTGCTTTGCCCTGCTGGGAGTAAATATACTTTGTCTAAAAATATATTTCCTGATCCAGCACCCCTTGTTTCAATTAATATTGTTTCGTTAGTTTCTGTGGCTGTAAATGTCCAAGAAGTAGCTGAAACCCCACTAAAAACATAAGGACTTACAGCATATCCGTTACTCCATATCTCACTAAACCTTATCTTGCCTGTCGTGAATATACTAAACTCAGCAGTAATTGTGTATTGCGCTCCAACTGTTAAATTTGTAACCTTTTGATAGATTCCTGAACGCGCATCACTATTATTCACAATATTAAAAACTGCTGCACCACCTGTGGTATAAGGCACATTAGGGTAGCAACCACTAGATGTGCAGTACCTATATTTATACCAAGTATTTGGAACAGTAGCAGGATTGTAAAAAACAAGGTTAAATGGCACAGAACCCCAGGCAGGATTAGTAGTAGAAACTATTGATGCTGTATTAACACCAACAAAAGATTCTCCGTCTACTATAAATTGATTAGGTACACCTATAAAAGAGTTATAAGAACCTTCATAATTTTGTGGGAATAATATTAATTGTACACTCATTAGATAGTCTGTGTTCTTAGTGTTTTACTTTTCTCTACTTCAAATGTATATTGAATTAGTTGGTCATTAGCTTTTGTCTTTTTAACAAAGCTAGAATTTAAAACCCTTGTAGGTGTAACATATTGGCTTAATTCATAAGAATAAATACCACTAGATGTTGCTGCTTGTGTTCCTTGTAGTATGTAAACTTCAGGGCTGTTCATTAATTCTTCAAACATTACATTATAATTTTCAGTAATAAAATCTGTGTTGATTGTTACTTTTTCAGTAGCATTTCTTCTAAAGGATTTTTTACCACCCTGTTGATTTGCATACTTATAAGTCGCTTCATTCCAAGTACCATTTAGTTGTGTGTAAGTGCTGCCCTGTGTGCTGATAGTTCGGACTGACTTCTGTGTGAAAGTATAGTAATCCCAAGCACCCCATTGATTTAACCAGCAAAGTCTAATGCTTTCATATCCCTGTGTGTTAGGACAGTTTATATATATTGTAACAGGTTCTAGTGTATCAGTTCCTGTCGCATCCTCCATTTGTATCACATAGTGTGTCATTCCCCAGCTAGTTGCAGCATCCCACCAAGTGCCTTGTAAATTTGCAGGAAAAGCAGCAACATAGTTTATTTGACGTTCGGCGTCCTGACTCCAAGTAGTATAACCACCATTAGTATTAAAAAAAATCAAATCTTTTGTTGTTCCATAAGCTGAACCTGCTGCATTATAAGCAGTTATTTTTACTTCGTTAGTATCTACCCTTTGAGCAGCAGTAAGTGTCATAAATGCTAGTGTTCCATAATCTTCCACATTCGCATATTGAGTTGTCGGTGCATTTGTAAGGTATCTTCGTGTTGCGTTACCAGGATAAAAGTCACTAGGACTATAACCAAAGTTCCCTGAGCTATTAACAGAAATAATATCTGTATATTTAAGATACCCATTCCAAAACTTATAAGGCAAAGTGTTTTGTGCGCCTGTTGTTATAAGCTGTCCAAAAGTAGAAGAACCTGAAACCTGATCCAAATATTCTACTTTAAATTGAATAACTAAATTTCTTAAAATATCTGTGCTTCTAGAAAAAGCGTCAATAAGGTGGACAGGCAAATCAACAGAAGGGGTTGCTCCGCCAAATATAGCAGTTGAAGAAGCTATGTGATCTGCCTTAACGTAATTCTCTAACACATTTCTTAAATTAAATATCCCAACTCCTGCATTATTAGGTGTTGTTTTAAAAGTTCCAATAATATCATTGACAGATGATGGGTTTGGCTGTGTGGCTGCTATATGTACTTCAGCCACAAATTTTACTTGTATCTGATTTGCTACTGCATCATTATTAGATACCACGAATATTACATCTTGCCCTACAGGGAAAGCTTGAAATGCTGGGATTTGCTCTATTACACAATTTGCCATATTTTTTTATTTTGTAAATGTTGTGATGTAAGTCGAAACATCTTTTTTAAATTCTTTTAACAGTTTTTCTTGTAAATCTTTATAGTTGATTCCTAATGGTTTTGAAAAGAAACTCAAACTTTTAATTCCTTCTCTTTTTATTTTTTTACTTATTAAATAGGCAAATCCTGATAAAAACTGTCCTGTCTTTTTATCTCTACCCCTGCCTAATCCTTTTGGCTTAATCCCTTTCTTCTTAATCCACTTAGACAGTATATCAATAGGGGGTGCTTTAGTTGTGTAGCTGTAAGGGCTTGATTTAATCTTATTACCATCTGAATAAGATATTTTGTTTTTATTTCCTGAAACACCTTTATCTACAAAAGTACCATAGTCCGCCATATAAAACCTAACACTAAAACCATTAGGATCAGGGCTAACTTCTGTTCTAAGTGAGCTTGCTAATTTTGTGCTTCCTTTTGCAGATTGTAGTATGCGCTTAGAATCTTTTAAAACATTACTAGCAAAGCTATTTAAGTACCTTTCTAAATTTTCAGTTTTCATTATACACTAGCTACAAATATTTCTACATCTACATTAGCAGATGCTCTTGGTCTTACCTGAATGCTTGTTATATCTTCTAGCGTAGGAAAAGCAGGGGTTGTCGTATCATCTTCCCCTATTGCTGCTGTATCTGCTTGACATAATATATGAGAAGCTCCTGCTGTCATTACGACTGTGTATAAGGTGTTTTCAGTTACTACTGCTAAGTCTATTACTCCATCTGCTGTGTCAATATTAGTTACCCTGATATATTTACAGTTCTCTAAGTCTAAAGCACCTGCACTACCATACACATTACTGTTGAATGTAGCTATTGTGGTTGTATTAGAATGAGGACAAGTTACTACCCTTTCAAATGTGTCCTCAATACTTGTTACTGTTAAATTATTTGATGAACCTCTAAGTGAGCCATTGATTGTTACACTCTCGGAAATTGTTACTACTAAATCTGCCATTTTTATTTATTTTTTATTAATTCTAACATTTTATTTATTTTATCTTTAATCTCATTCATATTATCAGCGTTCCTTTCGTGGTGCTTTTCAAAAGTGCTTTTTACCTCTCTAACACTAAAAAAAAAGAATTGATACAAAGCATAAAAGCAACCCACTAGCAAAACTAAGGTTACTCCATATCTTTCTATTAATTCAAATATCTCCATTACAATTTAATCTTTATTGTTGGTGGTATTATTTTTATTTCTACTTTACCTATCTTTATTTTATTTAATCTATTTAATAGTTTCAACATTAATATCCTGCTCCAGCATCAGTTACAGGAATTGTACAAGTATCAAAATTATTTTGTGTTCTTATTCCTATTGTAAATGTCCACCCACAAAGTAAGTTATCAAACCTTTCTTGGAATGGTTCTATTGTAAATTGGTCTTGTGTGAAATACAATGGTGCATTTATATCATTATCACCTTCCAATGATTGTCTTGAGCTGTGCCTAAGCATACCAATAAAGTCAGTACATATTTCTAACGTCTGATTCCATACCTGCTGTTCGTTGTTCTTAGGATCAACCAACTTAGTTAATTGTTCTGCTTGATATGTTTGCCAATCAGACTTTTCACTTACAAGGTCACAGATAAAAAGCTGAAAGTTATATATCAATTCTGCATCACCTGTTGTTACTGACGTTGGGTTAATATGCAGCAAAGGCATTTTCTCCATCTTCTCTAAATTGATGTCAAATATATCCCCAACAGATACTGTGCTTATTTGATTATGATATTCTCCTAATCTACATAAGGTGTCTATTACGTTGTTGTATGTCTTATTGGTTATTGGCATATTTTACCTTGTTTTGTGTTTGTAAATCTGTTTCATAACTTAACCAAGTAAACGCTTCTAAAAGGTTAAGTCTTGTTATCTTTTCTAACTTTGATATATCGGCATTACATAATCTGTACATCACTCCGAAATATCCCCACTTTTCTGCGAAGGATTCTGTTGCGATTGCTTCTTCATTTCCTTCAGCCGTTCCATCAAATATGATGGCAAAATCATTGACAACACGCTTCCTAAACTCCAAAAAAAAACCAGCGCACTTTGCACTTGTTCTGCTGACATCTTCTTCATCTGTTCCGCCCTTATGGATATATTACCATCATAAGCTTCTATGGTATAAACTCCACTATCTGTTTCTTCTGTGATAGGTCTGTAAAGTATTGCCATCACTTCAGGTAGATTCTTTTCAATGTCCTGCTTTATAAATGTTTCCAAATCTGCCCACTCTCCAAGAGTAATAGAATTTCCAAGATCAGGGTGAAACCCATACCTTTTACCATCTATTTCAATTATCCTTTTTAAAGAACCACCTTGCTGCTGTTGAAACTCAGACAGCTTATTCATTATAGCCACAACATCTTTTAACTCCAACTGTTTTATCAGTTGTTTTGGAATTGTAGATAAGGCTGCTATTGTTTCTTCTGCTTCCTTTGTCTTTGTTTCATTTTTAAAATCAATTAACTTTAACCACTTTTCTAATGTTACATCTTCCCAACTGCTAATTAATTTAAACTGCTTTGTCTTACCTTCCTTCTTAATTTTAACCTTCATATATTTATATAATAGAAATTTTGTTTTTTTAGTTTATTATGTATATTTGCCACCTGATTGATTCATTTTAGTTAAACCCCTCACCGCTTCTTTTCTCCTTGTCGTGATACTCTAGGTGGGGGGTTTTCTATTGCACAAAATACCGCCCTGCATTTGGATTGTCTAAATGATAAATAATATTATAACGCGCTGCGTCCAATGCGTGATTGTAATTATCTACATATAGTTTACTACCTTTATCTGCATAAACATAATTGTTTAATTCTTTAGCTATATTAGTTGATTCAGGAGTTACCACTAAGTGATAGTCTTGCATTCTTGTTACACCACTTTCAATAGTTCCTTTTTTTACAGGTTTGATATTTACGCTTAGATGCCTTAAATCTGCAATAAGTCTTGGTTCTGCACTATCAGCTATCACAAGTTTATCCTCTATTTTGTCTAATACAATTTGAGCCAACTCTTGACTTTTTAATCCATTCCTATAAATATGTTCTTTTAAATATATCTTTTGTTTCTTTTTGTCAATAGCCACTTCCACTAAGCTATCAGGATCAATACTAAATCCAAAGTCCATACCGCAGGAAGTTTGTAATCCATCAGGATTAAATTCCCCTATACTCCAATTATCAAATACTACACCATCAGCTCTATTGAGCCAAGAGCCAAGAATCCTGTGCTGATACTTTTTAAAGTTATTATGCTTTATAGTGTTAATACGCTCTAGGAAGCTCTGTGAGAGGTTTTCTTTGTTGTCTAGGTATGTACTATGGATATAGCATACATTGTCTTTAACGCCATTAAAACCAGCTTCAACGCCTTTGCTTTCAAAAAACCTATTGTAAATCCAATGTTCTTTAGTAACAGGATTCAGTATAAGTATGATTCTGTTCTGTATTTCTTTCTCCCTAATGCTTAAATCTATCGTATCAAATATATCTTCATCAATCAATTCTTCAGCTTCATCTAACACCCAACAGCTTATTCCTTGTAAAGACTTTAGACTAGCTGTTTGATTTCCTGCTGATGTCTTTATTCCCCTAAATAGTATGTCTGATTGATTCCCTAAGTTTACAACCTCAGCTTTATTAACACTAAAAATGTTTTCAAAACCTAATAGGCTTATCTTTTCTAAGAACTCAGGAATGATTGATAAGTGAGCTGATACCATTGTGTATCTTGTGAACAATACTCTTATCCCTTTAGCCATTGTAAGTAACGTAAGGAATACTGTAACAGCAAATGACTTTCCTGATCCTCTACCGCCTGTTATTATAAAATAGCGAGCATCAGATTCAAATAAAGGATTGTATTTTTCGTTAAGATTCAGTTTTTACAAAGTTTATTAAAGGCATATTGATACTTTCCTCATTAGAAGTTACATCTACTCTTTGCTGTGGTTTTCCATAGAAGTATTCAAAAAACAACTTAACCGCCCATTGTTCTTTTTTCTCTAATCCTTGTTGTAAGGACTTTAGAGCCATTTCATTCATAGGTGTTAGATTCTCTATTAACTTTTGTTCTGCTGCCTTAGACTTGCGCCCTGCACCTTTTCTAGCACCACCATTGTTTATTCTTTTATCCATAATTGAAAAAGATTGATTATTCAATCCATATTATATAATAGAAATTATTGTTATTTATTTAAAACATAGTTAATTGTTGTTTATGTCTTTCTATTCTTTTCATAGCTGCTTTAAAATATTCTTCATCTAATTCACAAGCTGTCAAATCATACCCTAAATTATGACAAGCTATTGCTATACTACCACCACCTAAATGAGTATCTAATATCTTATCCCCTTCTTTTGCAAAGTTCATTAATAACCACTCATAAAGTTTAACAGGTTTTTGTGTTGGATGAAATTTTTTACTTGAGGATGTATTCCCTTCTAAATTACCGTAATATCTGTAATCAAATTGTTTTGCGTTTTTATTAAATGAAGTCCAAGCAAGTTCTCCATCTGCAAAGTTAGGCACAGGATTACCTTTATGCCAATAAATAAAGCATCTACCTCCAAAATTCCAAACAAATGGAAAATAATTTCCACCCCATATAATTTGATTTTTGCTTACTCTAAAAAGTTCCTTAAAATATTCTTCAGTAGGTGCTATATTCCATTCTCTATGCTGTTCTGTTTGTCTAAAATTTAATATATCCGTTTTCTTATCACCATAACCATAAGGAGGATCTACTATTGCTAAGTCAAAATAATTATCTTTATACCTTGACATTAATTCCATATTATCTTCGTTAGTTATATTCATTTGGAAGCATTAATCTTATACCTAGTTCTGTTAAAGCCCATACCCTTATTTGGTCTGCATATATTTCAAACTCTTTAGTATTCATTCTTGCTGTGCTGTTTACCGTTTGTAGTCCTATCTGCTTTTCGTTTATCTCTATGCTTTGCCATTCACTTGCAAACTTTACTTT
>VTLG01009609.1_pt1 | contig 24983 bp, 44 predicted proteins | sample 4694571 | NCBI WGS metagenome assembly VTLG01 (sample SAMN12604809, study PRJNA352737) | marine metagenome | biome: ENVO:00000447; feature: ENVO:00000209|ENVO:00000569|ENVO:01000036; material: ENVO:00002151; isolation source: viral sequences binned using virsorter ...
TGAATCGATATCATGCATCCAAAATTGGATATATAGCTATAGATCAACAGATAAAGATGTCTTAAAACGTTTAAAACTAGGTTAAAACATGGTAAAATATAGATGTAAAAAATGTAAGTGCGAAAAAAAACTCCAAAAACAAACTTTGGTTATTTTAGAAAAAAAAATTATTGTAAAAGAAGCTATTTGTAAATGTGGTTGCTTGATGGAATCAAAAGATAAGGAGGGGTTTCCATCCTTAATAAGAACCGAGCCAACCCTAAAAAAATCATAATGTATAAAATAAAAATAGGTAAATATATAATAGAAATAGGATTTTTTAAAATAACAATTCATATACCACATAATAAAGATAACTTTTAAAATATAAAATATGGCAGATTTAACAACAACAGTAAAATGGGAAAAGGAAGAAAAAAAATACCGAGCAAAATAAAAGATATGCAGGGAACAACCAGAAAATGCAGGGTTGTTGAAAATGAGATGGAAGTTGATCTAGTAAAAACTATTCCCGAAGCTCCCAATTGGTTATCAAAAATAGGTAAACAGGAGTGGGTAAAAGTTGTTACTCAACTCTATAATATTGAAATGTTACATTATGTTGATCTTAAACTAATAGAAAGTTATTGCAATGAAATTAGTTTATATATTGAATGCGAAATGGAATTAAGAAAAGCGGGCAGAGTCGATAATTTCACAAACACAAATGGAGATTTAATTAGAAGCCAAGCTAAACCTTTGGTAAAAATTAAAAATGATGCTTTAAATAATGCGTTAAAATTAGCAACTCAATTCGGATTAACTCCTGTTGCTAGAGCTTCAATTAGCGTTCCTGTAACTAATAACAATACTCAAATAAATAATTATTTTGACTAACTATTATTTTGACAAAGAGGCCTCGGAAAAATCCATCTCTTTTATAGAGAAGTTTTGCACACATACCAAAGGAGAGCTTGCTCGAACTCCTTTATTATTAGAAAAATGGCAAAAGAAAATAATTGGAGATTTATTTGGATGGAAAAACAAGAAAACAAATTTAAGAAAATATAGAACAGCTTTTATTTCGGTGCCTAGAAAGAACGGAAAATCAACCTTGAGTGCGGCTATTGGATTGTATATGTTGTTTGCAGATGAGGAGAGGGGATCGGAAATTTACTCTGCTGCGGGAGATAGGTTTCAGGCAGGGATTGTTTTCGAGATTGCTAAGCAAATGATCCTCAATAATATAGAGTTAACAAAAAGATCAAAGATTTTTAGAAACTCAATAACCAATGAAAGCAAGGGAAATTTTTATCAAGCTATCTCATCGGACTCAAAAACAAAACATGGATTTAACGCTAATTGCATTTTATTTGATGAGCTACATACACAAAACAACAGGGATTTATGGGATACATTAACAACATCTGTTGGAGCTAGACGGCAACCTCTAACAATTGCTATTACAACAGCGGGTTATGATAGACAAAGTATTTGCTATGAGGTGTATTCTTATGCTAAACAAGTGGACTCGGGAGCGGTCAAAGATGATTCTTTTTATCCCTGTCTATATGAAGCTGATATTGATGAATGTGATATTACATTAGAAGCCACATGGAAAAAAGCAAATCCAAATTATGGCATTAGTTTAAAAAAAGAATACATGCAAATTGAATCTAAAAAAGCCATTGATCTCCCCTCTTATCAGAACACGTTTAAACGTCTTATGCTTAATATCTGGACAGATTCAGATGTTGTTTGGATTCAAAATAAAGATTGGGATGCGTGTGCGGGAGAGATAGACATGGAAAAATTAAAAGGGAAACAATGCTGGGCAGGTCTTGATCTAGCATCAACCAGAGATATTTCTGCTCTTGTTTTATTATTTAAAGAGGATGAGAAGTTTATTATACTGCCTTATTTTTTCATTCCAAAAGAGAATGCTAAAACCAGAAGCTTGAGAGATAAAGTGGATTATATGAGCTGGTTAAGCCAAGGGCATATATTAGGAACAGAGGGAGATGTTGCAGATTATAATTTTATAAAACAAAAAATTATGGATTTAGGATTGGTATATAATATACAATCTATTGCTTATGATAGATGGAATGCTTCGCAATTAGTGATTGATCTGGTTAATGAGGGAGTTAAAATGAGCCCCTTTGGCCAAGGATTTTTGAGCATGAGTGCCCCAACAAAAGAGATAGAAAAATTAATCTTAGGAGAACAAGTTATCCATAATAGTAATCCTGTAATGAATTGGATGCTCTCAAATATTGCTATTCAAGAAGATCCTGCGGGGAATTTAAAACCAAACAAGGCCAAATCTAAAGACAAAATTGATGGCATTGTAGCGCTTGTTATGGCTCTAGGAGAATACATGACAGAAGAGAGTGTTGATTCCGTATATGATCAAAGAGGATTATTAATATTATGATTGATAAAAAGGTTTTAATATTAATTTCGGCAGATGGCTTTGTTAGAGAGTTTTGGAATCGGGCTAAAAATTATGACAAATTAATTGATGCTTATGAGGATTTAGAAAAAGATTACACAAAACATTTTGGCAAACGTAGGTATTCGGACTACAATTCTTTTAGAACGTGCCGAGATAGAAAAATAAAAAACAAAGGAAACAATGTTACATAATAAAGATTTTATTTAATCTTATTATTGTAAAAATTTTACCAATTGGGCATAATACAATCAATTCAAAACTTCTTTACTGCAACCAAAAAAGAGGAGCATCGTAATATTAATTATTTAAATGCGTTCGGCTCTAATCAAGCGGTTTCTCCATCAACAGCATTAACATTCTCTGCGGTATGGGCGGCCATGAGATTGTTAAGCGAGTCAATTTCTAGTTTACCAATAAATGTTTATAAGCTTGAAAAGAACGGAAACAAAACTCCCCTTACTAATGATCCCTTAACGTATCTATTAAAGTATCAGCCAAACACTTATCAGAACAAAATCTCCTTTATGGAAAAGATCATGATGGATTTATTATGCAATGGGAATAGTTATGTTAGGATAGTTAGAAACAGATTAGCGAGGCCAACCGAATTATTGCCTTTAACTTTTGATGATGTTACAGTTTATTTTAAGGATAATAAATTATACTATACATCCGAACAATTAAAAGGAACTTATGGAGCAGAAGATATTTTGCATTTTAAATTAATAACAAATGTTAACACAACCAGCAAAAATTATCAAGGAACAAAGGAAACGACAAATCAAGCGAGCGGGATTTTGGGGATGAGCCCCATAACACAATGTGCTAATGCTATCGGATGGGCTATGGATGTAGAAGAATATTCGAGAACATTCTTCAAATCAGGCGCAAAACTCTCGGGCGTATTGCAGACAGATAGAGCTTTATCAGAGCAAGCGGTTGATCGACTTAGGAATAGCTTTAATAAAAATTATGCTAACTTATCAGGCAGTAACCAAACAGCAGTATTAGAAGAGGGGCTGGAATTTAAACCGATTACAATTCCCCCAGATCAGGCACAGTTTTTACAGAGTCGGGAGTTCAGTATTCAAGAAATATGCCGAATTTTCTCAATAAAACCTCATATGCTCGCCGACTTAAGCAAATCAAGTTTTAATAACATAGAAATGCAATCTCAAGAATACGTAACTTATTCATTAATGCCTTATTTAAACAAAATAGAGCTCGAAATGAACACAAAACTATTCAGAAAAACAAATATTGGCACGAATTACGTAAAATTTAACGTTAACTCATTATTGAGGGGGAATATAAAAGATAGATCAGATTATTATAAAACAGCCATAACAAATGGATGGATGACAATTAATGAGGTTAGAGAAAAAGAAGATATGAATAAAGTTATTGATGGGGATGATAATTATATTCCTTTGAATATGACTACAATAGAAAATATTTAATGCCTGCAATAAAATGCAATAACGGCAAATGGAAATGGGGCAACTCTGGAGAGTGTATTTATAACTCCAAAGAAGATGCCGAAAAACAAGGATATATGGAAAATAGAGACATGACAAACTTAAATCAAAGGGGCTATGATCATGCCGTTGATTTAATTAAGGCAGAAAAAGTAAACAGAGATTCCGATTGGAGTTTTGATGCTGCAGATGGAAACGCTCTCTTAGGGGATGACGATTGGACAAATTACAGCAAATGGTTTCTTGCTTACGATGATAATAAAGAAGAGGAAACAAAAGCTTATTATGGCTATCCTTTTGGGAAAGATGGAGAGGTTTATAGAAAAGCTCTAACAGCGATTAGACAAAGAGCGGGGCAAATGAAAATGGATGCAATATTTGAAGCGGCAGGGAGATTATTAGAAATGGTTGATGCCGAAGAGAACAGCAAGAGGCATATTATTTCAGTAAGCGAAGATGATAAAACAGTAACTATTGTTTATGAAAAAGATACTCATGAAGAAGAAGATTACGAAGAGGAAAATCCAACAGAAGAAATAATCGAAGAAATCGAAGAAGAAGAGCTAAAAAATAGGATTAATATTTGGGATAAAAAATATAATAATAGTATGGAAAAAAGAATTTTTAACATTAAAAGCAAAGTCGAAAAAAGACAAGATGGGAGCGATGTTGTAATTGGTTACGCTTCCGTATATGATAGCCGCTCGGAAAATCTCGGAGGGTTTTATGAGTATATTGATAAAGGTGCATTTACAGATGAGTTAATTAAAAAATCAGATGTTAGAGCATTGATTAATCATGATCCGAATTTAATCCTAGCAAGAAACACAAGTGGCACATTAAAATTAGACGCTGATCCAAAGGGTTTACGATATGAATTTAAAATCCCAGACACAACTTATGGAAAGGATTTAGCGGTTAATATGCGAAACGGAAATCTATCACAAAGCTCATTCGCATTTATTGTGAAAGACGATGAGTGGTCAACGGATGATGATGGTAATGATATTAGAACAATTAAAGAGATTGATTCTCTTCATGATATTAGTGTTGTTACATATCCAGCATATAGACAAGCAGAATCTGATCTTGTTATTGCACAGAGGGGATTGGCTTCTTATAAGGAAAAACAAAAAAATCAGGATGAAGAAAAAGATTTGGTTGCGCGATCGTTAGCGAAACTAAAGATTGAATTAATAAAACGAAAATAAATTTTAAAAAAAAGTCAAATGAAAAATAGTATTGAATTAAAAGAACAAAGAGCGGACTTTCTCGGAGAGCTAGAAGCACTTAAAAAAGTGGCAGAGCTTGAAGATAGAGATTTGACTCAAGAGGAAAATACAAAGATGGACTCTATTTTGGAAAAAATAGATGATGTTGATGTAAAAATTAAAAGATCAGAGAGAACAGAGGAGGCTCTAAAAACTGCTGCGTTAGTAAGTGGCGCTAAAGTAGAAACAAAAAGCAATGATAAAGACCTTGATAAATTCACTTTTCAAGGAGCAATGCAAGCGGCTTATAGCGGTAGAGTAGAGGGAATAATCAAAGAATTAGATCAAGAAGCAAGATCGGAGGCTCGTTATACTGGTCAAACTTTCAAAGGAGTTGGCATTCCATCTTCTGTTTTAACAAGAGCATGGGCGACATCTTCTACTAATAGTGAAACAACAATGAGTTTTACTGATCAATTAGAATCTAATTTAGTGTTAACATCTGCGGGAGCTAATTTTTATGGAGGTATAAATGATTTAAAATTCCCAGTATTTTCTGGCGTTTCATCATCATGGATAGCGGAAACTGGGGGGAGTTCGGTATCTTCTGCGGGAGATTTATCGGCTGTAACATTAAGTCCTAAAAAATTGATTTCTGTTGTTAACATGAGTCAAGAGTCAGTTGTTCAAAATCCAGCGTTAGAAGCGGCTTTACAAGGTAATATAGCTCGTAATATGGCGGCGACTTTAGAAACTGCTTTATTAGCTAAAGCGGATGTAACATCTGCACCGCAATCAATCTTCGCTGATGCTGCTGCTGGTTCAACAGCTGCCTTTACTGGAGCAACTGCATCTACTTTAGAGAACACGTATATTGGAAACGATGGAACGTATGAGGGTGCAAGAATGGCTTATCTAATGGATTCGGATGCTTATGCTGCTATAAAGCAATCAGCGATGATTTCTAATGTTTCTGCTGCTTATGATATGAGAGATAAAACTGTAAATGGATTTTATGCTTTTGTTTCGACTAACGTAGCATCGGATGGAACGGCAGGGAAAGAGCATGTTTTATTCGGAGATTTCACGAAAGTGCATATTGCACAATTCGGAGGTCTAGACATGTTATTTGATCCATACACTAATGCGGACACTGGAGAGCCAAGAATGGTTGTTACAGGTCTTTTTGATGGGGATGCTTGTCAAAATGCAACTGCATTCGCTAACTTGATTGAGGCGTAATTAGTTATTTTATAATAATAAAAGGGCTGGTTGGCTTACAGCTAGCCCTTTTTTTTAAAAAGAAATTATGAGAAGTTTAAAAGTAAATACGGCGGCGGCAGTTCCAATATTAACAACAGCGGAAGCCAAAACCCATCTAAAGGTTGATACAACGGCAGATGACACGTATATCGATTCTCTTGTTTTAGCGGCTACAGCATCGGCAGAGATGTTTACAAATAGATATTTTATTAATACTACTGTAACGCAATATAACGATCATTGGAGAGAGATAGAAACATTATACAAATCTAACGTTTCTAGTATTACTCATATAAAATATTATGATTCCGATAACTCATTGCAAACGCTAGCATCATCTGTTTATTTATTAGATGATTCGGCAGAGCCTGCTCGTGTTTCTTTAGATGTTTCTCAAGATTGGCCAACAATAGCAGGGAGAAAAAATGCTATAGAAGTGAAATATATTGTTGGGTATGGAGCGGCAGGATCGGATGTGCCTGATGGTATTAAGCAAGCGGTTTTATTGATTATTGGTAATTGGTATCAAAATAGACAAAGTGTTGTTACAGGAACTATTGCAACAGAGTTACCATTAAACTCTCAATATTTATTAGAACAATACAAAGTTTTGGTATGTTAAAAATTGGGGAGCTAGATCGCAGGATTGTATTAGAAAATTATACATCGGATGGCAACAGCTATGGAGAGCAAACTCTAACATGGGCAACATATAGAACAGTATGGGCAAAAATATTATATAGAGGAGGGAAAGTTGATGATGAATCGCAAGAAATAGTAGCATTGAGTAAGGTTGAGTTTTTTGTTAGAAATTTAGATATTGCAGGATTAACCGCAGAAACACGAATCAGTTATGATTCAAAATATTTTTATATAGAAGCAATAAATGAAGTTGATGGGAGGGGGGAGTTTTTACAATTATTAACCAAAGAAAAGTCGTAAAATGGCATTATATACAGGGAGAGGCGGAAAATCAACGGACAGGATAGATATTGGAATTATCAATCTTAAGCAAATCAACAACTTATTTTACAAGCTTCCTCAAGATATATCAACAGATTTTGTTTGGGCTACATTTTGGAAAGAAGTAACAGTTCCTTTAGCAGAAGAGGCGGCTAAATTAGCGCCAGAGCTAGGAGAATCTCCGAAAGTTTCAAGGAAAATTGTTGCAAAAGGAATCCCTTATCCCCCAGATAAAAGTAAACGGATCGCTAAAGGAACATTAAGAAAAAGTATTGGATTTTTTAGAACAAAAGCATCAAAGAAATATTTTGGGGGCTATATAGGCCCGAGAGTTAAAGGAGCTTACCGAAAAAATAAAGGGGGCTATTTTGGGGCATGGATTGAGTATGGTAATGAAGTGATGCATTTTGGAGATGCTACAAGTAAAGCTAGAAAATTTATGGCTCCTGCTTGGGCGGCAAAAAAGAGCATTGTTGAGTCCAATGGATTAAATAAAGCAGAGGAGATTGTTATAAGGCTTTCAAAAAAATATATTAAAGATATTAATAAATTTGGCCGATTAGGATTAACAGGCCGAGCGTATTATCATGGAGGGGGCACAAGAGCGTTTTATTAATAAAAGATAATGAAAATAGGAATAGCAATATACGGGATTTTATCGGCAGATTCGGATGTTACGGATGATGTATCAACGCGCATCTTTCCAAATGTAGCTCCCCCAAAGACAACATTCCCCTTTATTGTTTACGATGTAACAAGCGATGAGCCAACAGATTATAAACAAGGGGTTTCATCATTAGATACAAATAGTGTGATGGTTTCTGTTTATGCAGAAACATACACTAAAGCGGCCGATGTGGCTACTAATGTGAGGACAGCACTAGACAGGACATCGGGAACTTATTCGGGAGTTGTTGTGCAATCAATTAAATTTGATGGTTATAATGATTCCTTTGATGAGGATTCGGGAGGCCGAGGGATATACAGAAAAGCCTTGGATTTTAATGTAAGGCAAGTAATAACATAAAAGAAAAGATATGCGATATTTATTGATTAAAGATTGGGAAAGCAAAAGACATAATAAAACAATCAAAGCAGGAACTTATGTAATTATAACTCGAGATAATGAGTTAGATGAGTTGATTGAGTTGGAATGTATCAATGCTACAAAACCTAAAAAGAAAAAAGAAAAAAAAGAAAAACCTGCACAAGAAAATAAAACAGAATTATAATTTTAAAAATAAAAAAAGATGGCAATATTAAATGGAACAGATATAAAAGTGTATGATAGCACAACCAATATTTTGGTTGCTTATGCACAAAGTGGAACGATAAATGTAAATCATTCGGTTCGAGATATTACAAATAAAGAATCGTCGGCCTGGAAAGAGGTTCTCGAGGGATTGAGAGATTTTAGTGTTAGTTTAGATGGGGCTTATGCGTGGACAGATGCATCAGGATCGGCATTAACTAATGGAGCGGATGACATTCTAAATTCATATATTATAACAAGAGCATCATTGGTTATAAGATTTGGGAACACTGGAGGAGCCACTGGAGATACTTATTATCAAGGCACAGTTTATTTAGATAGTTTTTCCGTTAGTGCTCCCACAGAGGACACGGCGACCTATACATTGAATTTCACTGGTACAGGGGCATTAACAATTAGTGTATCATAACACAAAAATATGAGGGGCCTGCCAGTCAATTTCTTTTTCTGATGGTTGTTGGCTGGTGGGAACTCTCTTTTATTAACCTAAAATTAGAAAAAGATGGATTATGAAATTATAGCTATCGGTAAAAAAAAGCTCCCTATTAAATTCGGGTTTAACGCTTTAAGGATTTATAGCGAGTTAACAGGGATAACATTGAGCCAATTAGGGAATATTGGTTCGGACATGAGTTTAAATGATGCGATAACGCTCATGTGGTGCGGATTAAAAGACGGGCACAGAGCGGCAAAGCAAGATTTTGAGATGACTATTGATGAAGCTTCGGATTTGATTGATGGGAATTTCGATTGTTTAGAGAAAGTTTTTGAGGTTTTAGCTAAACAAATGAGCTCGGGATTTGAAAAAAAGAATCAGGCCAAGAAAACAAAAGCGAAGAGTTAACTTGGCCTAAGATAGAGAGTATCGCATTTGGACAATTGGGGATGAGTCCAAAAGATTTTTACGATATGTTGCCCCGCTATTTTTGGCATAAAATGGATGGTTTTTATGAGTTGGAAAATAACAGGCAAAGGCAACATTGGGAAAGATCACGATGGCAAACAACGTTATTATTGAATATACAATTAAGCAAAGGAAAAAGCATCAAGCCAACAGATTTAATAAAATTTGATTGGGATGATAAAGAGAAAGATGTTAAAGATTACGAAAAATTAAAAAATAGGGCCGAATATATAAAACGACTAGAAGATTATGGCAAATAAAAGCGTTGGATTATTAACCTTTGCGTTTGGAGCTAACATGGATGGCTTTAACAAAGCCATGGGCAAAGCCCAAAAATCTCTTAAAAAATTCTCTGGAAAACTCAAGGGGATAGGGAAAACAATGACTACACATATTACTCTACCAATTCTTGCTATTGGAGGAGCTTCTGTCAAGTTAGCGGCAGACATGGAGGAAACTCAAGATAAATTTGAGACGGTTTTTGCAAGCATTAAAGATGAAGCTAATTCTATAGCCAAAGAAATACAGAAATCTTATGGGCTCTCCAACAGAGAAACGAAAGAGTTAATGTCGTCAACAGGTGCTCTATTAGTTGGGTTTGGATTTACAGAAAAAGAAGCGTTAAAACTATCAGAAACCGTTACTAAAATGAGCGTTGATCTAACATCCTTTAATAATATTCAAGGCGGAGCAAAACAATCATCCGAAGCTTTAACAAAAATGTTATTGGGAGAAACGGAATCTGCAAAACAATTAAATATCATTGTGCAACAAGGAACAAAAGAGTATAAAAAGCGAATTGAGAAAATGGTATTAATGAGAGGGGTAACAGAACTACAAGCCAAAGCCCTTGTTAATTTAGAAATAGCACAAGAACAAACTAGACAATCTGTTGGGAACTTCCATCAAACTCAACATACATTTACAAATCAACTTAGAACAACGAAAGCAAGATTAGAGGATTTAGGGGTTGAGATAGGGGAGAAGCTAATGCCTATTGCGGAAAAATTACTAAGAGTTGTTGTGAAAATGCTTACTTGGTTCACTAATTTAGAAGAGGGAACACAAGACATGATTCTAGCAATGGCAGGAATTGCGGCAGTTATTGGCCCCGCTGTTTTTGTTTTTGGATCATTACTCGGGGTTTTAGCTAAAATAGGGCCTGTTCTTGTTAGTATCGGCACCTTTTTAGCTGCTAATCCTTGGCTTGCTGCGGCTGCTGCCGTTCTAGTGCTTACCAAAGTGTTAAATGATAATACTATGGCATTAACAGCACAACAAAAAGCTCAAAGAGATATAAAAGATGCGATGAGAGAGGGAGTGCTGGAGACGAGAAATCAAGTTTTAGAATTAAACAATTTATGGGCTATTGCTAGAGATGTAGAAAAAAGTGATTCAGAGAGGAAAAGAGCTATTGATCAGCTCAACAAATCGGTTGTTGCTTTTAATGGAAACTTAAGCATTGAGAATGTGCATTTGCGATCCAACAAAGAAGCTTACAAAGATTATATTAATGCTATCATTGCGGCCGCTCAAGCGAAGGGCTTAGAGAAAAGAATTTCGAAGTTAACAGAGAAAATAATGAGGCTTCAGGAAGAAGCTACTAACAAAGCCGTTGCGGCCTCGCAAATGCAGCAGGGGAGGTTTATAAGTCCAGCAAAGTTTCTCACACAGGAGTTTTTTGACACACAAGAACAGCTTGATTCAATAACAGAGGCCTTTGTTCGGTTACAAGAAAAATCAAGATTAGCAACAAAACCCTCTTTAACATTTACTAAGGTCTGGAATCGATGGCTAAAAACTGGGGCAAAAGCTCCAAAAACATTAGCAGAGATGAGGCAGAAATTAGCCGATCTGGCAGAGGTTCAACAGCATGTTAATGTAGGGGGATCACGATATCGAGCAATTGAAAAAGAGATTATTAAAACTAATGGACAATTAAGTGCTGCGGCCGAGAAATTAGCAAACAAGAAAAAGGCTGTTAGAAAAGAAACAAATAAATTAACAGAAGAAGAAAAAGAAGAGTTAAAAACAAAAGCAGATTTAGACGCGCGAATCAAATCTTTAAGCGGTGCTTATGAAGATTTTAGAGTTAGTCAACTTAATCCTCAAGAGAGAGAGTTAGATGCAATAGAAAAAAAATATAGGCCTTTAATTAATGGTGTTGCTACATTTAATAAACATCTTCTTGAAACAGCCATGTCAACGGGCAAGTTGCATTTATTACAGAACTTCCAAAGCATGAATACTTTGTTATCAGCAATGCAAACAGAGATTGATGGCGTTAATAAAGAGTTTGGAGAGTTTATAACAGGCAACACAAAGATTGATGAATTTATTAAAAAAATTGATGAGCTAACTGGCAAAACGTTTTCTTTTTCTGGAGCTATTAAAGCAGCGATGCTAGAAATGGCAGCAGCATTCTCTCAAGGTGCGGATAGTTTTAAAGAATACGGAGAGCATATTATAGAAACAATGAAAGGGATTATTGGAGCTCTAATTGCTAAAGGGGTTACGGCTGCAGTATCTGGAGCTCTGGAAAAAGTAGGGGCCTTTGGCCCTGCGGGAATTGTTATGATTCCTGTTGTAGCGGGTCTAGCTGCTGGTTTAGCCCAAACAGCATTTAATTCTTTGATTCCTAAATTTGCTCAAGGGGGTGTTGTTACAGGGCCAACAATGGGATTAATTGGGGAGGCAGGACCAGAAGCTATAATTCCATTAGATAAATTAGATAATATGATGCAAAAAACAGTAGTTGTTGAGGGCCGTATAAGCGGAGGAGATATCTTCCTATCGAATCAAAGAACAGGTTTAACCAGACAAAGAACAACATAAGATGGCTTATGGATTGAGTTTATATGCAACGGCCGATTTTAAGTCAATGAACGGCACAGATTATGATGTTGAGATTTGGTGGGTGGGAACAGGAGCTTCCGAGGAATGGACATTAGGAGGGGGAGGCCCTGCGATCACTTATGAAACAGAGGGGGCCGATGATAAAAACTCTCCCATTCTAACATCAAAATTAACGCTTCCTGTTATGATTACGAACACAACTATTGAGAACTTCATTGATGGATTACGAACAACATATCAAGAAAAGGATGCTTGGGTTGTTATTAAAAACTCGGCTTCTACAGCTCCTATTTGGTGCGGTTATCTTTTACTAGATTTAGAATCCCGAGAGGATGTGTCCATCCCTTATGAAACACGATTGGTTGCCGTTGATGGATTATCAGTATTAAAAGATAAGCCATTTGTTAGGGAAACAGATAGCATAACAGGAGCTGCAACAGCGTATCCTTATATAAGATCTAACACATGGAGTGATTCGGGTTATCAAACAATAATCGGAAGTGCAAATAGTTGGATCACACGAATATTAAGCAAAGCGGGGAATTTAGTTGCTGCCGATTCAACAACAGGAACGCTACAAAATTACACGATACAAACAGCGGTTAATTGGTATAATACTGCTCATCCAACTCCAGCAGATGACATTGATCCCTTAAGATATACCAAAATCAATATGCATCCCCTCTACACTATTGATGGAGATAATTATTACAATCCCCCAAGCTATTATGATGTGTTAGAACACATTTGTAGGAGTTTTAATATGAGATGCGTTTATTGGCAACATGCGTTTCATTTTATTCAATTATCCGAATATAATACAGATGAGAATGCGGCGGGAACTCCAGCTTCTCCAATAAATATTCCCACACGTGTTTATTATCATTCAGGAACTTCAAAATCCAATCAAAATTATATAGGCACAAATAATCTTAGTTTATATAACATGGACTTGGAAAATGCAACAAATCCGAGTAAAGGATTATTAAAACTAACGGGCACAAAATATGATGCTTTGCCTCCTATTAAACAAGTAAGCAATTTCTATTCCGAAAAAGCGGGGGTAAATTCCTTTAATGGATTTCCTTTGTTGCCGAGCTCGTGGTCAACAGGAACTTATAATCAACTTCCATTAGATGGCAACGGAGTTGGAGTTACAATGCAATTTACTGATGCGGATACTTTTGATGGATGGGTGTGTAAAATCCCATTGAATTTCACAAATACATCATCGGCTGATTTAGTTGTTGAATGTGTTTGGAATATGAGAGCCAAGCCTGTTTCTTCTGCTTGGGGAGATGGAGATAATAAAACCCTAATAAAATATACAAGTGCTCCAACATTTGACACCCGATGGGTTTCTTATCAATTCCCAGTTACTAATAATCAGGAATGCATCAGAACTTATGCTACAGTCTCAGGAACAAACAACAATGCAAATAATACTTTATTCATCTTTGATTCTGCTACTGATAGTATATGCGCGCAAACAAGCGGTATGATTCCAACGCATGGGGATTTTACAGGGGATTGGGATTTTCAATTCTTTACCTTTACTTATTATAACTCAACGCAAGCTTATCCAATGAATGCTGCTAATGGGGGATATACAGCAGGGTATTCCCATGGCAGAGTAACATCTATTGTGGGGGGAACAGGAGTGAATTTTGATGGATCAGCTTCCAATACAGGCCAAAAGCCCCCCGATTATGCTTTGGACTATACCAACGTTATTAATCAACAAACAACCCCTGCTTTTAATGCAATGTTTAATCCTGTTGTTTCAGGAACAAGCGCTAGTAATTTAGGTAACGAAGTGGTAGTAACACAAATAATAACAAACAGGAGTGATTCATTTATTTATAATATAGGAGAGATAATGTGGGGAGATGGCACAGGGGCCAATGCACGATCAACAATGCAAGTTTCTGCAAACGGATCAACATGGACTTATGTAAGCTCTTCGGGAGTGTGGGCAAAAGCGGTATATACATGGAATGCTGTTACCAGTGAATATGATTATGTGGTAAGCTCATTTGATAAAAAAATAACAACATTGCTTAGCGAGGAGATATTAAACAATCAAAATATTCCAATTTTTAAATTCAATGGAGCAACTGTATTATCTGTTAATGACAAATTTTATACAGGAACAACAAAATTAAAATTTATGAATCCCATTGCTAAGTTAACAGATGTTGATGATAAAGAATATTTATTTATGAGGGGCACGTTCAACATGTTGTCCGATGAGTGGCATGGAGAATGGGGCCAAGTGAAATATGTTACAGCAACAATAACAAGCGGGGAAAATCCAATCCAAACAATAGGGATGTAATGTTACAAAAAGTTAAATATAATAAAAGAGCAATGCCTGTTACAAATCCTGTAGCAGACAAATTCTCTTTTGCTTTCACTTATCTTAATGAAGATATTGATGATGGAGAAACAGTTACATCATTAGCTATTGTTAGCGCTCCCTCTGCAATATTAAAATCGGGAGATGTTATCTCTGTTAGAACAGGATCAATGAATCAATCATTTACTTTAAGTGCGGATGTTGCTGCTTCCGCGACTTCTATCTCGGTTACATCGGTTGCCACATCGGTGCCTTTATTAAGAGGGAGCAAAATAACTATTGATAATGATAATTTGATTCAACAATACCAAAGGAAAACGCAAGGAACAATAGCGGGGATGAGTGTATCAGCAGATACATTAGGGCCAATTACTTATGCAGATAGTGTTTATAGCATTATTGGAGTTGATCCCACTTATGTAAAAGTGTTACCGCGTGATTTTATGATTAATGAAGATGGGGCTTATGAGGCCTTAGAGTTTAAAGATTCTGCAAATTCAGGATTACAAGTGGGGGATTCGGCACAAGAGATGGTTGCTTCTGTTAATATACCTTATGGCACAACGGCCACATCGGTGCAAATTTGGGGATCAAATACATCTAAAGTCGTGGAAGTTTATGAGCTTGATGTGAATGCAAACGGAATCGGCACCTCATTAGGAGCGGGAACAACAAATGGAGGGGAGATTGATATAACAGATACGGCGGCAACGGCAACTAATTATTTACTAATTTTAGTTAAAGTAACAGCGACATCAAATCGGATTTATGGTGGCAAAGTTAATTTAACTCAATAAATATATAAAAAAATGAATTGTGATTTAAAAGATTGTTTACAAGTAGTGGGGGCTAATGGAGGGGCTATTGGGTTGACTTTAGCTGAAGCGAATGAAATATTAACTTTCGTTTCACTAATATTAGCTATCTCATTTACTCTGTATAAACTATATAATTATATAACAAATGAATGAAAAAGAGAAAGCTTAATTCGAGAAATCCTAAATATCAAAAAAAAGATAAACAAAAAGTTGTTGAAAAAGTTTTGTTGAGAGAGGTTAAAGGAGCTAAAATTTATTTAATCTTTGAAAAATGATTAATGATCTAGTGCAAGAAATAAAAGAAACAATGGATGCTAATGGCTATGTTTTCTTTGATAATGACAAGGCGTATAATTTGAATATCATTGGATTAAGAAACAAAGAACAACATCCAAATGAATTTGATGATCTATTGATTCTTGTTTATAAGGATTTGGGGAAACGATGGAATGTTAGAATGTATCCTATAACAACAGATGCGGGAATCTATTGGTTAAAAAACCCAATGAATTACAAAGGAACAGCATCATTAAAAGAGGGCCAATATAGATCGACTTGGAAAATAGGAAAGCACAAAGGGAAATATGATGCCTTGGTGCAGTGTAAACAGGTGCAAGTTTATAGAGATAATGATAAAGATAAAATATTTGATTATGAAGATGCTGTTATTTACACAGGTTATTTTGGTATAAATATACATCGATCGCATCCGAGAACAGAAAAAGTAAAAGTAAATACTTATTCGGCGGGATGCCAAGTGTTTGCCAACCCCGATGATTTTAAGGACTTTATGAGAATTATTAAGGTAAGTGCTCAAAGGTTTGGCAATAGCTTTACATATACGTTAATAAGGAGATAAACCTGGCTAAAGGGATGAGGCTAGTATAAAGAAAAATCATCCTTAATAAATAAAAACAAAAAAAATGAAAAAAGTTTTATTTACAATTATGTTGAGTTGTGCGGCGTTGTTCTCATCTGCACAATTTACGATGGTATCGACAATCAACGCTCCAGCTGATAATGAGGATTGGAGTGTTTCTAATGTAACCAATAACATGGGCCTTGGTTACAATATAAATAGTAATACGATGGTTGGATTAGTGAAAAGCGGGGATGATTATAATGTCTTTGCACGGCACAAAGTAGGATTCTTTGGCATTCATTATTTATCTCTAGAAACTCCAACAGAGAATATTGCAGACAATGCGCAAATCGGTTTAGGATGGAGCATCTGTCTTTACAATAATCTTTACATCGAGCCCAATTATACAATGCCTCTAAATGAGGATGATAATGGGAACAGAGAGGGTAAATTCAATGTGGGTTTAGCTTATCGATTTAACTAGAATATTAATATTAAAAAAATAGAAAACATGAAAAATGCATTAATGACAATTTTAAAATCTAAACGTGTGCTTTTAGGAATTGGAGGGATAATAATTCCACTAATTATGAAAGCATTTGATTTAGACGCGGACGCGGCAGATCGCGTTTGGCAAACTTGCATTGTTTTAATCGTAGGACAATCGGCGAGCGATTGGGGTAAAAACAAAAAATAGTAAGTTTTGAGAAACAAATACTTAACTTATCAGAGAGAGATTGTTGAGTTGTTTGATGATGGGAATAATTACATTGAAATCGCTAGGCATTTAATTGATAAATATTGCCTAGGGGTTTCAGTGGATTATTTGCGAAAAGAAGTTAAAGAGATTGTTCATTATACAATTGCCGACAAAGAGATTGTAGAATACAATGTTCGCTTATCTAAACAAAAACAAAAGCTACAGGACTTAAACCGAATATCAAACAAAGCATTTAGAGAACAAGCCCGAATAGAGAACGCTCTAGAAGAGTATAATAAAGAGCTTATTAAACTATTAAAGAGCGAATCATTATCTGTAAAAATCAAGAAACATAAAGGAGAAACAAAAGCATCTCTATTAATCCAAATAGCTGACACACATTTTAATGAGCTTGTTTCTATTGAAACAAACAGCTATGATTTCAAAATCGCTTCTAAAAGATTACAAAAATATGCTTATCATATAAAGCAATATATTGGATTATATAATATTAAAGAAGCATTGGTTTGTATTACGGGCGACTTATTAAATAGCGATAGACGGCTTGATGAGCTTGTATCCGCGTCAACTAATAGATCAGCTGCAACATTCCTTGGCGTTCATCTTTTAAGGTCGTTTTTGGTCGATTTAAACGATGTTTGTAATCTTTCGGTATGTTGTGTTACAGGGAATGAATCACGTCTTAAAGAAGAAATGGGATGGGTTGATATTGTTGCAAGTGATAATTATGATTTCACGATTTTTGAGATGTTGAGATTATTGTTGCCAGACATCAATTTTATAAGAGGGGGGGCATTAGAGATGGTTGTTGAGATAGGAAAACAAAAGATATTAGTTATACATGGGCATCAATTAGGGAAAATGACAGCTAATGATGTTGGAAAAGTGTTGGCTAAATACTCTTTAAAGGGGGTGCATATAGATTTAATTATTTGCGGCCATTTACATGAAACAATGATTCGAGATAACATCGCTAGATCAGCGAGTTTAGTTGGAGCCAATGCGTATTCGGATAGATCATTACAATTAGCTAGTCGAGCCTCTCAAAACATTTATATATTCACAGATGATGGCAAACATTCAATTGCTATTGATTTACAAGAAACAGATAAATATGAGGGCTATGACATTAACAAGGAGCTTGCTGCATACAATGCAAAAAGTTTAGAAAAAACATTGGAAAAAAAGACAATATATAAAATAATTATTTAGATTTGTGCTAGTCGTAATACTTGTTTTAGTTGAGAGGGCTGATTGAGCAATCAATCGGCTTTTTCTTTTTATACAATCAACTAAAAAAACACGTTTTTAACAATAGAAAAACAAAAAAACATCTAATTACTAGGTTAAAAAAAACATTCAAAAACTTGTAGATTGTTAAAAACTTTATTATCTTTGTCTTAAGTTTAACCAATTAAATTAAAATAAAATGGATTATTTAGTAAAAAACAAACGTACAAATTCTCACTTGATTTTAAACGAAAAAGAAACTGCTGATTTTATAAAAGTAAATGGATGTAATAATTACTCTATAAAAAAACAGGATGAAAAATCTTTGTTTATTAATGTATTAGAGTGGACATTTATTATTGCTTTTATCTTATTTGTAAGCATTTGTATTATAGAAAACTTGCCTCAATGAGATGGTTTAGAGTAGATTTTAGAAACATTAAAACAGCCAAAAGATTAGTATTGTTGGCATCCGAAAAACAGGCCGCTGTATATAAAAGATACTTTTCTATTTTTTATATTCGAGTTTCAAAAATATATAAAGGATCAGAAATTTGGATGCATGCAGTTAAAAAATTAGATAAATTAATACAAAATGAAAAAAAGTAAAATTAAAAACATTCAGGGATCTGGAAAATTCAAGGAGTTTTTTATCTTTGAAATTGAGATGCATAATTCCGATATTGGTAAAATATACAAGAAAAAAAATGATAGTGGATTAAAAATTGGAGATGATGTTAATTATACTATTAGCGACAAAAAAACAATTAAGATAGTTAATCCTTATAATCAACAAATTGATGATGCAAAAAAGAAAAAAGAAGAGTTGATTTGTAAACAATCAAGCTTAAAATGCGCTATTGAATTTTGTAATACAACGATGACAGATCCAAGCGTTAAAAATATATTAGACACAGCTGAAGTTTTTCATTTATGGGTGTTTAAAGATGAGATGCCAGATGTTAATGACAAAATGAAGTTCTAATGTTAGAGAGAGTTAAAATAGTTATTTCTGGTCTATATAATATTAGTGAAATAGATTTTGTTTCATTGAGAAGCCGTCAACAAAACATCGTAGAAGCTCGGAGATTATATGTTTATTTTTTAAATAAATTTCGGGGAATTAAACATTTGCATATGAAAGATTATGTTTATGGAATGCATCATGCCACCAGTATTTATCATTGTAAGAAATTAGAAGATTTATTGGAATCTAAAGACAAAAAAGCAACGGCCCGTTTTGTTGAGTTTATGGAGTTAATTGATCCAGTAGAAGTCAAAGGATCATTTGTGTGGACAAAGAAAAAGAGGGATATATTTGAGAGAATCAATGAGTTTCAAGGATCAAAAAAATGGAAAGAGATATTAAGAAAAGATTTTACAAGGCCAGAAAAAAAATGAATATTATTAAAAGAATATAAACAATTGGAGAACAATCAAGTTTTTTCATAATGCAAATATACCTCCATGTTTTATTGTATATGTTAAGAGAATGTTAAATTTTAAAAAAGAAAAAAATGAGAATAAAAGGAACGTTTAAAAAAATAGTAAAAAAAGAATCAGGAACAAGCAAGGCGGGCAAAGAGTGGGAAAAGATTTTATTCATTTTAGATACAGGATCGGATTATAATTCTGAAATCTGCATCTCTGCATTTGGAGATAAAATCGAGCTAGTGCAAAACCTAAAAGAAGAAACAGAGATTGAGTGTCAAGTGAATATAAGCTCTAAAGAATACAATGGGAGATGGTATCATAACATTGCGGTTTGGGATATTGATATTATTGATTCTAATAATGACATGCCGTTTTAATATGTTAAAAGGTTATGAAAATATTACATATGAGTTAACCGATGAAGAAAAAGAAATTGTGCCTGTTATTGTTAAAGGGTTGTTGAAACGTAAAGGAAAAGAGAATGCGGTAACAAATAAAACAATTCAGGAAAAGCTCAATTTAAGCTCTGCAAGGGTTCACAAAATAATTAATTACATCCGAATTAACGACTTGATTTTTGGGTTGTGTAGCTCTGCTAATGGTTATTATATGGCAAAGGATTTAAAGGAGCTAGAAGAGTGTATGATCTCATTAAAACAAAGGGTTTATTCTCAAATGAAAACTCTCCATGCATTAGAGAAACAATCCATGATGATGGGAGGCACAGGACAATTAACAATCTTTGACTAATGATAAATTTATTCAATAAAGATTGCATGTTAGCATTAAAAGAAATGAAAGATAATCAATTCGACTTAGCAATAGTAGATCCACCCTATGGCATCGGAATGGATGGTGGTAATGTTGGGTATAAAGGTTTTAATAATTTTAAAAAAAAAGGATGGGATAAAACAAAGCCTGAAGATTTTTATTTTATAGAATTGTTTAGGGTTTCTGTAAATCAAATTATATGGGGAGGTAATTATTTTGGTTTGCCTCCTACAAGATGTTTTTTAGTATGGGATAAAGGAGAGGGTTTTTATAATAGAACTTATGCTGAATGTGAACTTGCTTGGACTTCTTTTGATAAAAATACAAGAAAATATAAGCGCGACCCATTAGCAAAAGGAGATTATAAAGGTAAAATACACCCCACACAAAAGCCTGTTAAATTATACGAATGGTTATTAATGAATTACGCAAAAGAAGGAGATAAAATTTTAGATACGCACTTGGGTAGTGGTTCAATAGCTATTGCTTGCCATAATTTAGGATATGATTTAGAGGGCTATGAATTAGATACTGAGTATTACGAAGCAGCAAAGAAAAGATTAAAAGAACATCAATCACAAACAAGGATGTTTTAATGGAGATAATTAGAGTAATAAAGAACAAAAACTATTCCATTATTGCAAATGGGATATTTAGAGATACAAATATATCACTAAAAGCCAAAGGATTGCTCGGGATACTTTTATCCCTCCCTACATCATGGGATTTATCTATTATGGGGCTAACAAAAATAACTAAAGAGGGCAAACATTCCATTACAAACACAATCAATGAATTGATTAAAAATGGGTATATTGAGAGAAACACAATACGATCACAGGGCAAATTTAATGGTTATCAATACATTGTTTATGAAAAACCGAAGTCCGCAAAGCCGATTTCGGTTAATCCGTTAACGGCAAAGCGAACACAATTAAATAAAGAAAATAATAAATTATCAATAAATAAAGATAATAAGTGGATCAAAGAAGTTGAAGAAAGTGATTATAAAAAAGAGATGAAAAGAGAATTTATCGCTTATTGGTTGGAAAGTAATGGTAAAGGAAAAACAAAACAATCAATGCAAAAAACATGGTGCACAACAAGACGTCTTGCAACATGGGCAAAGAATGATAAAAAGTGGAGCAAAAACCCATCATCTAAAATTGAACAGCAAATGGACTCTTATAAAGGAGCTATCGAATTATTAGACAAACAATATGAAATCAAATAAAATTATTTTAATGAAAGAACTAACTAAAAAATGCATCTCTTTAATTTCTAAAAGTTTGGTTGAGCTTGGCCAAACACGATCAAAAGAAGATATTTTAATTTTATCCACCTCATTAGCGCATGATCTAGTTGAGTATTTTCCAAACCTTAGTTTCTCTGATATAGAGAAATCTTTTTCAATAGGAATCCGAGAAAGTGAGGAGTTTCATTTATCAGTTAAAACGTATTTTAAATGGATTAAACAACATCAAAAATTAATCTGGGATCAAGAATCAAAAGAACCAGAACACAGAGATAAGCGACTACAATACAGAAGCCGAAGCAACACAGGATTGTTAACTATACAAAAACTAATAAAATGAAAAAGAAAACTTACAACATTAAAAACAAATCTTTATTACATCAATTTTTAAAAGAGGAGGGATTCACTTTGAGAGATTTGAGTGATCATCTTGGATTGTGCAGAATGAGTTTAGATAAGTATTTAAACAACCCTCAAGAATTTAGGATTAAACACATAAACGAAATCTGCTCTTTAACAGGGGTTGATTCTTATTTTATTTTAGATATATTAAAAAACAATGATTATGAGTCCATTAGATAAAATAGTCGCAATTGCGGAAGAGTTGAGCCATGATTTATCAAATTCGGGAGCTGTCCGAGTTTATTTAACAACCGCTCTCTCTAACTTAGAAACAATAGAGATAGACAACTTATATAAAGCTTTAAAAATTAAAAAAGAAACAGATGATTGTTAGAGATTTTCATTTTAAACCAACCTTATATAACTCTAGTGTATGGGATTATTGGAAGCAAGGTTACATCTCGGACTTAAAAGAGGTATTGTTAAACATTAGGATTATAGGCACACAAGAACAAATAGAGATCAAATGTGTTGAATATATTAAAAGAAACAAATTGCAATTAGATGAGATATATGATTTTAAGGTTCATCAACCCACAGATTATTGGTATCGAATATTTGGAGAGGATGCAGAAAAAGAGAATGTAAAAACTAGAAAAAAAATAAAAGAATATAAAAAGATGTATAAAGAAAATAATAATCAAGCTATAATTATAAGGATATGAAATATAAAACAATAAAATCTATATTAAAAAAACAAGTCGAATTAAAAAGTAAATGTTTGTGGGCTTGGGTTGGAGAGGAGTTTACATGCGTATTTAATAGACAAACTCCAAAAGGATCAACCGAGCTATATACCCCAAAACAATTATTAAAGAAGATCAACAAAGAAAGTAATTAACACAATTTTATTAATAACTTTTGATTTCAACTAAAGAATAAAAACTTTTTATTATTATATCTTTGTAAGATGTTAAATGCCAATCAGTTGTTTATAATATTAATGAAGATTATTTTTGGCACCTTAGGATTAATAATCTCATTACCAATTGTTGTTGTTATTTTTATTTGCGTTTATATTGTAAAATGTCATGAAATTCTTTGGGAAAATAAAACAGAAGAAAATAGTTTGGACAGATAAAACCAAGCTAATAAATTTTATTCAATCGCTTGATGAAGATTGCGAGGTTGCAATTGAGATTGAAGAGATTGATGAATACCGCACAACACAACAAAACAAACTTTATTGGAGCTGGATTCAAATAATCGCTGATACTTTGGGATACAGCAAAGAAGAGTGTCATGAGATAATTAAATACAAGTTTTTATTAACTCAAGATGGACTGGATTATGAATCAAACCCAGAGTTTTATTTAAGATCAACCTCAACATTATCAAGAGCAGAGTTTAGTCGATTAACTACTGATATATATTTTTGGGCTCATGATACATTAAACATAACGCTTCCGAATGAGTGAAGAGAGATTACAAGCAGAGGTTGTTAGATATATTGGCTACAAGTATCCTAAAGCCCTGTATTGTGCTTCGGCGGGGGGAATATACACAACTCCAAGGCAAGCATTTAAAATGAAGAGAACAGGATACAAAAAAGGATTCCCCGATCTTTTTATTTATGAGGCGCGTAATTCTTATTTTGGTTTGGCATTAGAAATTAAAACTGATAAAGGGAGAGCCACATCTCATCAAAAACAATGGATTAAAGCATTAACAGATAGGGGATATAAAGCGGTTGTTGCTAAAGGATTTGATAATATTATAAAAGAAATAGATGAGTATTTTATTGGAAAACAAACAATGGGAATCAAAAAGAATTGGTTAAACATTTATAAACATGAGCAAAGTAAGCGATAAACAGAAAGCGGTTAACAAAGAATTAAGAAGAGTTTATAAACAAATAGAACTCGAACGAGGAAAATATTGTGTTGGATGTGGACGCTCTTATTTATCTGTGCCCTTATCTCATTCACATATCATCCCTCGATCAAGGAGAAGAGATTTGATAACCGATGAGCGTAATATACAATATTTATGCTTATCAATTGGAGAGCGTAAAGGGTGCCATGACATCTGGGAAACAAAATCAGAGAGAAACAAATTATTATGTTATCATTCTAATTTAGAATATATATTGGAAGTTGATACGGAATATTATTTTTTAATCACAGAGTAATGAAAAGAAAACCAAACGAATCATTTAAAGATTATAAGATAAGAAGAAAGAAAGCTAATGAAGATAATAAGAAACATTTAGCAGGAGATATAGTATGGACTAAAGGAATGGGAATATATATCAAATCAAAACACAGACACATAGTTGAAAAAATTTTTAAAAAAATAAAAACAAAAACAGGAGATCATGCCAAACCTACCAAAGAGTAAAGAGCGGCCGTGGATTCCAAAGAAGCCAACCTTTGCAAGAGAATTTGATAATGCCTCTTTTTATAATAGCAAGCGATGGAGAGCTTTAAGAAATTTTTTTATTCAGAAGAACCCCCTATGTGCCGAGTGTCAAAAAAATAAAATAATTACATCTGCTCAAGTGGTCGATCATATCAAGCCCATAAGATTAGGAGGGAGCCCTGTGGATCAAAAGAATCTTCAAAGTTTATGTTCCTCACATCATAATGCGAAGTCAGCAAGAGAAGGCCATGAGAAGCGCAAGAATATAAAGATAAGACAAGCTAACAAAAAAGATCTTCAACAAAAATAAAAATAAGATGATGAGAAAAATAAAAAAAATGTTGGGGAGGGGGTGTTTAATCTTATCCTTGTCTCTACGGGCAAT
>VTLG01011345.1_pt1 | contig 24982 bp, 43 predicted proteins | sample 4694571 | NCBI WGS metagenome assembly VTLG01 (sample SAMN12604809, study PRJNA352737) | marine metagenome | biome: ENVO:00000447; feature: ENVO:00000209|ENVO:00000569|ENVO:01000036; material: ENVO:00002151; isolation source: viral sequences binned using virsorter ...
ATATCTAAGCAAGCTCCAGAAGAAGTCCTTGGTGCTATGTATAAGTTTTCAAGAGATGCACAGCTTCAGAGAAATGTATTGAATGACCCCGTATTTGCTAATGACCCAAGGTTTAGACCATTTGTATTATTTAAAAGATTTGGTTACAAACAATTCAACTGGATAAGAGAAAACATGGCACAAGAACTTGGCAGGGGTAACGTTGTTCCTTTACTAAGGTTGGGAGTTGGCGGTATGTTTGGTGCCCATTTTGTAACATGGTCTAAAAAAGCTTTAAATAATATTTTAGCAGGTGAGGAAGTTTATGATGAGAGCAGATTGTTCATACCGGGCTTGCCACCGGGAACGCCTATGGGCACAATGGGCTCTGACGTTAATACTGATATGTCAAAATATACTTGGGGCGACTTCTTTGACCACGCTTCATCTGTTGGCGCATTCGGTTTTATAAGTGATATAGTAGCAAGTGAGAGTAAACTAAGAGCAGTAGAATTTCTTGTTAAGCCTGCTATTATTCAAGATGCTCTGAAAGGTGTTGACGCCTTAGTAAACATCTACGAAGATATAGAAGACTATGGTATGGGCTTTGGCTCCAGATTACCTAAATATATTGCACCTATATTGGGTACTGTACCAAGAAGATTGGCTAAACAAGTAGAAACAAAAGGTCAAAGAGAAACATATACCAGATATAGGAGAGGTATCATACGCGGCAGGATTTTAGATGCGATGATAGCTGGGAACAGGGATGAAGCCCGTAGAATGATTAATGCTTGGAACCGGGCAAATCCAAGAATCAAAGACAGGCTATACCCGGAAGATTACGGGTCTAGTGCTATCTTTGACAGAGTTAAGAAGAAAAGAGAAAAGCGTAGAAAGCCCTAAATCTTCTCTTTTTAAATATCTTATACAGTATTAGAAATATCCACTCCATTATTTATTACTATCTGTTATCACCATAATCTTCCTCAACCTCATTAATAAAATCCATTACATCACCATCTCCAATCAAATAAAACATTGTAAAAATATTTCTTATTCTCTTTTCTATTCTATGTAATCTCCAAAGAATACTTAGATTTAAAAACAGCATCATTAACATTGTAAATTCCCAATAAGGAAAATATTCTGTACTAAATAAAACTTCCCAATAATATCTCATTTTTTCTCCTTCATTTTATCTATTTTATTAAAATAAGCAACAGTTTTTGGATGCCAATTTCTTGTGTCCGTCCTTTTTTGTATATCCCAACCCCATTTTCTAAGGCAGTGAACTCCATTCCTAGTATGTGACTGGAAAATCCCTTTTTGTAAATCGTAGGTAGCCTTAACCATTTGCCCATTTTTATTTACGATATAAATATATTTACAAATCATTATGGTCTTTCAAATACCTTGCATAATCGTAAATACCGTAACCACTGTAATATTTATCTAATCTATCTAGGTTTATTATATCACGACCTCCATTGGAGCCGGGAACGGGTGTGTTGTATACTCTAATGCGGTTAATCTCTTGATATAAAGTTTCTCTTTTGCATTCTTTTTTACATTCCACACAAATAAACAAATAAACCTTACCAATATACACATTTGCTCCGCAACAATTACTTCTCCAGTTACAATCACTTAACATACCAGTCAACATTATTTCCTTTGTTTGTAAGGCTTACCACTTTCCCCCAAACACATTTTACAGGTTTTTCTTGGTAACCCGTAAGTTGGCATATGGTCATATGAATGTATAGTGCCTGTATAACCTATTTCCCAGACCCGTTTACACCCTTCACAGTATTTAAGTCGCCTAGTTTCCTTTGTGTGTACATTTTCTTTATGTCTTTTCTTTCTTACCTGTATTTTTTTACCTGTTTTTAGTATCCAGTCCATATCTTACACTAATTTAAGAATTGAGTCAAAAAAACACCGTCTAATTTGGCGTATATGACCGTATTATTTAAAATAGGTGATAGGGTTCACCTATTTAAGAAGTGGCGGTAGAGAGATAGTTAAACCCATCTACCGCCACCGGACAAAACGAGCCTTAGAACGGCATATCAGAGTCTTCTTTTGGTTGAAACTGACCCCTAAGATTGGTATTACCAGTCTTAGTTTTGTTAATCCAAAGCGAAGCCTTTAATTCAACTCCGTTAACTTTGGCATCACCAGTATAATCGGGACGGTTATCACCATCCTCCTTATACCCATTCTTCAATAGGCTCATGCTATTGTCTTTAAGTTCAAAGCCTTTAGCCATTTTGAACTCCTGTTTTATGGAATGCTATACAAACCGTGAACACAACGCCAACCGTGTTCACTTGTCATTCTTTTCTGTTTGCACAGCGTTCCCGTTATTAAAAAACTTTTCCAATTAATCCCGTTAATTCTTTTATTGGTAGCAATAGTAGTTCTGATTTATCATCATCACCACCCATTACTTTTTTAGCAGTTCCGTTTCGTAGCATTGACTTGCAAATATTCTTAAGTTCATCAACCGGAAAACAAAGCATACCTTTTACTTTATCTTTATCCGTAAGTATATGAAACCACCAGTCTGATTCTGTCACTGAAATTCCTGACTTCTTTCCACGACATTTTATTTCTATTGCTATGTTTCCAGTGTCAACCCACTTATCCCTTTCTGTCTTAACTTCTATCTTGCCTTTCATGGCAAATAGTTTTTGCAGACCCCTTTCGTAAATCTGTCCGAATTCTAAGTCTAAATCAAATTTTGGATTATACACCTAGTTTGTCCTTAACTATAGAAAGCATCCATACAAACTTTTCATAATCTATAACCATCATTGCCTTACCCCTGTCTTCCCTGATGACAACACCCTCTTCTTCCTTTTCAGGCTTGAGCCATGATGCTATGACCTTCCTTCTCTTACATCCATAATACTTTCCTTCAATCTCAATATCTCCCTGCTCATGCTGAGCTCCTCCCCTGTCGCGGTTAAATGATTCCAATTCATATTCCTTTGCCTTTTTCACAGCATACCTTTGCAGTTCGGCACCGCGTATGCGGTTACGCCTGCCCTGTTTAACCTTATTGGGGTCTTTCATACGTATATCTCCATCTTTGTTTTTACACCTTTATTTCTACAGGGAGGGCAAGACATAAGCAGTCTCTTTGAATCGCTCCACATCTCGTTATTGCATTCTTCACATACATACAGGTATTCAATCTTTTCCATACCATCATCCAACCTTTTCTTACGCCTTGATACCCTATATCTCGTCATCTTTGCAATACCTTCCGGTTACGGGTTCAGTGAACCTGTTATTGTCTTCCACTGCCTTGTTGTATTTATCAATCAAATCATCCTTTATCTTTTTCATATCTTTTAAAAGTTTTTCATAGGGTTTAAAATGCTCAAGTGTATCAACCCCGTAAATCCTTATCTTCAACAGATTCTCAAGTGCATTTATCTGCAACTCTATCTCAGGCAGGGTGTACTGGATGACAGCGTTTATCTGTGTCTTGTTAATCAAAACGGGATATCCAACAGGCTGATAACCCTAGCAACGGGGTACTTCACCACTTTAGAAAACTCATTGTTAAAAACTTTTTTATATACTTCTATAGTCACTAGTTCACCTATAATGTTTTCAGGTTTAAAACTTGGAGTATCACTACTTCTATCTCTCTTAATGCCCATTACATTCAGGAACCTTGCATAACCCCAATTTTTCTTGGGGTCATACAAGAATCCATCAGCCTTTTTGTATCTAAATACGCCATTGTCTTTAACAGTACCGCCGTCAACATGATATACAGGCTTGTAAACATCGGCTAAATACCTGCCGAATCTGATATCAGTTGCAACTTCAACATCAACGATTTTAGCATTTTGTTTTCCTGTCTTAACTGAATCATAACTCCGCATTATCACTGGAAAGTTCTTCTATCCTTCGCAGGCAAACATCCAAGTTTTCCTTAGTGATGTGACCATCCGCAAGTGATTTGAGCACCTTATCCCTGTCACCATTAGTTAAAGCCTGAACCTTATCCTTAATAATTTCAGCAATATGCTCTGCATCTGTGCCCTTTTCAGTCTTTTCAAAAGCACTGTTTGTAACTGAACCGTTACCAGATGTTGATTTGCCGTCAACAACATACCTTACCCAACACTCAATCTGAGTGCAGAGTTCGTCTGTCATATTCATGCCGTTAGTAAAAGCGGCAACTGCAAAACCATGCCTGATTTTACCTTCAGTTATCTTATCCCAATCGGGTTGTTTTGTTTCACTCATAGTTTATTATCTCCTTCTGATTTTAAACCACCACCGCAGACTTCGAAAAATCCGCAGTATTTAGGGTTGCATTCCCACGAATATGCAGGTGCAACGCCTAACTCTATTGCCGGGTTCCCTTTTTTGAATCGTTTATTAAGGTCTGCCCAATAATTCTTTGCTTCTTCTATATACTGGATATCAACAGGATATTCTCTCATTGCTGATGTATCCTTTTGATAGTATATCAGTGCAAGTTTTTTCATGCGCTTATTATATGCCTGTTCATACCACCAAGCATACGTGCCTAGTTGCAGGTGGTAATTAATGGATGGTGCAGGGTCGGGATACCTGCCAAATAATTTCTTCCATTTAAAAGAATTACAGGTCTTAATGTCATACAGGGCATCATCATCTGCCACAATGATATCCAAAAAACCGCGGACATTAACTTTTGGCAACTGAATCTCTTTTTCAATAAATATCTGTGTTCCATTATTCTGTGCATATTCTCCAAGCGCATCCTGTATGTCTCCGTGAACTAAATCGCCAAGCCTGAACAAGCGCAGTGTACCTGTATCAATGGGCTTTGGTTTTACCTTTGCAATGTGCTGAAAATAATGCTTACGCATACACATTCCAGATGATGACGCGTGAAACCACTTCTCATGCCCATCATATCTTTTCTTCTGATGGAGGCTATTTCTATTTGCTATGTATTCGTTATAAATCCCTATAATATCAATCACTTAAAGCTCTCCCTATGGGAGATATATCTTTGAACTTCATTTCTTTCCGCATCTCCGTCTGTGCCCATCTATCGAGTTCAAGTAATTCTTTAGATTGAGCCTGTTTAACAACATTTATTGCTTTCTTAACCCCCGTTATTTCGTGAAAAAGGTAATCCTTATTGGGGTCATCACCCCATTCTTTTTCAATATCAGTGATTGTAGCATCTAAGTTATTTTCAAGATTTTTTAAAACATCAAACATTTATTTTACCTTTTATTTTATTAAGATATTTTTTGTACTGAATACTTGTACGCCCTTCCCGGCTTAAAGTTTCATTTAATTTCCTTTTTTTCTGCTTTCTAATTTTTGCTGTTCTATTCGGCATATTTAAAAATGTGGCAAAGGGCGGTGGAATGATAACAAACGGAGTATCAGATATGGAGTTACCACCACCCTCTGCCGGGGGGTTATTTAGGTGGACTTAAGAACACTTCCAATCCGCGACCAACTTTTTCCATAAAACTTGCGGTTGGGGTTGCCAAATCAATCTTTTTGTACACTCTTTTTCTGTTTGACCAGTAGGTATCGCAATCCTGTGCAATCCTGTATCCATTTGCCTTGGTTGTACCTTTAGGTCTTCCACGTTTTGATTTCATTTAGAGACTCCTTTGTACTCTTTTTTTAGTTTCTCTCTTCTTTTTTCTGTTACAGCGGAAGAATGCTGAGACATTACTTCCGCAAACAACTCAGATATTTCCTGTTTCTGTTTCTTTAACGTCCCGTTTTCAGAAAAGTTCCCATTATATTCATATAATTTTTTAATTAATCTTGAGTATTCTTCAATATACTCAGATATCTCTTTCCAGTGATTAAAGTCTTTTGATGTTTTTAAGAAGTGGCAGTTATGACACCTGACTTCACACTTGGCAATCTCTTTCTCAATTCGTGTCCAACTGTACCCTTCCCTGACTAGCAGATTGACACCTTCGGTTTTTCTAATCCTTAGTTTATCATCCATTGAAACATGGTCAAATACCATAGATGATGGATGATACAAAACACCGCAGTCAGTACAGGGCACATTTAAATATTGGGTTACAACCTTTATATAACTCAACAGACCCCTGCCACGTCTGTTTATCCTGACACGCTTGATGTCCCTTTCTTTATTTTTATGATAAGCAGACCTGTTAAAAACAGTTTGACATACCTTGCACATAGTTTGCAACTTGTCTTTTCTGTAATTATTTACATGGAAATAGGAAACAGGCTTTGTCTCTTTGCACTTATAACATTTTTTCATTTTCTGCATATTAATTATTAGGGCGGAATCACGCGGATATAAGAAAAGGAAAAGAAAATAAAATCCGCAACCGCCCTGTCATTAATCTATTAATTATCCTATGAAATTTCAACAAGATTATGAGTCAATCCGATAGTAACATTGCCATCCACAATCTTCATCATACCAACTGATTTCATCAATTTTCACGTCACAATGCTCCTGAATATAACCGATGTCTTCAGCACGTATAGGTAACCAGTGCCCAAATGATAGATACCTTTCATTATCAGCATTTGTGCTGAAATCAAGCCTATCCCTAGTGATGCCACGCATACCCAATAGTAACGCTATCTTATGCTCATTCGGGCAACTTGGTAATCTGTCTTCAGTTTTCATTTTAATCCTTTTCTTTTTTATCAGGTTGATGACGATATAATTTTATTCCCTTCAAAAATCCTCTTACAAATGCTTGAAAATCTTCAACTTCTTCATCTTTCCACTTCATCATCATTCTATCTATAAATTCTTCAAGTGGTAAATCTTTGTATTCTTCCTTATAAAACTTTACCGCTTCATCCCATGATTTAAAATCACCTTTATCCATCATTCTAATCCTTAACGCCAGTCATAGCAAAATCTTCTATACTATGACTGACGTTACATCCTTTGCAGGTTCTAGTCTTGGTCACTAACCTACGATATAGTTCTTAGCAATTTCAAAAGCCTTTACTTTCTGCCTTGCACGTGTACCGCTCAAGATATTACTACCTGCCTCCAGTTCCGTGTCAGAAATCATATGGTCAGCCCAATATGTAACTGCTGAGAACCATCTCCAAGCCGTATCACCACGCTCAACCTGTCCGGGTGACTCATGGTAAGCCCAATCAAGGTCTACAAGTTGGTTGGCGTGCCTTCCAGAATAACTTGGCTCTGTCCAGTATTGTTTACCACGCTTTGTACGACTTCTAGGTTTCATCGAGGCACCAAGCACGTTAGCGAACTCTTTCTTATTTCTCATCTCATGCCAATCCGTATCCTGCATCCTGTTTACTAAGTCATAGTATTCCAGAATAGTATCATTAGCCAATCGTATCTGTAACTGGTAATCCTGAATCTTATAAACAGAATTACGGGTATGCTTTGCCTTAAACAGAATGTCAGAGGCTGAATTAAGCATGAACGTATTAGAACACCATGTATCTACAACCTTTATAGTGCTTTTTAACGCTACTGAACCATCATGTGATGTCCCAATCCACATCTTAGGATTTAACGTAGTCCCATCAAAAGACAGGTTGGGTAAATCATCATTTTCCAGTTCAATGAAGGCGAGCCGATTGTTTTTTAATTCACCACTGCCTGTTATTTTATATCCCATTTTTACCAGTTCGTAGGCAATCTCTTCCAACTGCTCTAACTGGATAGGGTAATAACTTGCAGGATGCACGTAAACCACGTCCCCATTGTCACGAGGGTTATTGCGTGCAGTACGCTCAACTGCATGGAACCCATTAATAGGGTCAAAGCCGGTACTACCATCTTCGTTAGTTATTTCCCGGTACATCTTGACCGGTTTAACATCGTGAGTGAATATGTTTTCTTTCATTATTTACTTTCCTTTTTATTAAATATTTGTTGTTATTAATGCAGATGCAATTACTACAATCGAGTTTTCAACCTCAAATGATTTAAATTCAGGCTCAACATCATAATAATAACTACTACTATATTCCAATTTTTCCATCAGAAAATCCCAGTTTTCTTCCAACTGCTCAATAGTTTCAATTTCTTGATTTGGCAATATAGAGTCCCAATATTCTAAATCATTATCAAAGCCATTGTCTTGTGCATCTTGTGATACATATTCTAAACCATTATTGCCATTTAAATCTTCATCATTAATATCTGACAAATCAAAATGTTCAAATGGTTCACCTTTTTTTACTATTTGTCTTTCTGTTATTGTATGACTTTCATTTCTCGACATCTTTATTTTCCTTTTTCTTGTTTATTATTGTAGCAAAGCAGGGCGTATTATCGCCAACCCAAGAACCAATCGTATTGTAATAAAAGTAGTCCATTGCATCTTCGCTATCTTTAATGCCCTGCTCCTCAAGAAGTTCCAAACATTTTTCCTTGTCGTATAAAACCACTGGCTCCATATTGCATCTTTCGACAATTCCTAGAATTGCATCATCATAGCCATCAGCAAATAACACTTCCGGGTATTTGCTTGCAATGATGTCCTTAACAAGCCTGATGTTCAGTTTACACTCCGTTCCAAGAGACCAATCTCATCAGCAATGTAATTTGTGACAGATTCAATATCCAAGGATATGTGCTTTAACATATCTATCAATGCTTTTTTACTTAAATCTTCATTGATTCCTTCTGTATAAGAATACATCCTGAATACCTTATTTCTTATGTTTTCGAGTCTTTTTATTTCTTGTTTCATGTTCATTATACGTCCTTATTTTAAAAAAGTTCCATTTTATTTTAAACTTTCCAGAATCCACCTTTAATTTCTTCCGGTTCAACACCAAAAAATGACATTTTTGACAATGTACTAACATATATGTAGATTGATTCTTTTAGTTTCTGTTTCATTTCCTTTAAATCAATACGCTTAAACAAGCCCGATTGAACACTTTCTACGATATCAAGTGTTCTTAGCGTACCTGAATGAACGTCATATTTTTCACCACAAATCCAATCATCATCTTCATCTGTTTTTACGGCAAAAGGAAACCCGCTTTTAGAATCATACATCTTGAATCCAGTAACTACAGTATCTATAATGAATTCTGAATCATCCAAGTAACTAGATAACTTTCCACCTTTTTTCAGCGTGCCGTATACTATTACTTTCATTTTATTTCCTTTTCCAAGATTTGTAGTATTGTTCTGCTTTGTCAAAATTGTCAGGACATATTAATCCATCTTCTATTAGATAAACATCCCCATTGTATTCTTTAATATCCCAACCTTCATATAGAATATCATTTAAATAACTATGACATTCTCTCTCTGTCAATTCTCCCACCTCACACGCTTGGCAATTCTTATGCTCCATTTTATTTCCTTTTATAATGTTGCGTGGTGTATTCTTCGCAAAGGTTATACCTTATTCTTTCTATCTTTTCTATCTCTGAGTCCGTATCTACCTGCACATCAGCAACCTTATATCCATTTATTGAATTTAGTTTATTTATTTTTTCTAAAAGAATTTCATTGAGACACAAGAGTTCTTTTTCTGAAAGTTTTATTTTTATCTTTTTCATTTTGATTCCGTTTGCTGTGGCACTTTTTGTGTGTGCCGTTTCTCCTTATACGATACAGGTTTCAAAAAGTTCCAATTTATTTTTTTCACGACCAGAAATCATTATTCCTTATTATTTAGTTTTAGCCACAATTTGCGGAGAGCAGTTAAAAGTTTCCTTCGTTCACGAATATCCATCTCTGTCCAAGACTTTGCACCAATTACCCTTAACTGCTCACGCAATACAGCACTAATACCTAGTTCAGCCTGTGCTTTTCTGTAACTGTCTGATAATTCTGACATTATTTATCTAATAATCTCTGTTTCCCGTTAAAGGAAACAACCATTTCTCGCCACTTGTTCAAACTATAGAGAGCCACGTTTAATTTGGTCTTTAAATGCAGTGCATACGTAGAGCATAAAACCAATAATATCAATAGTATCTCGTTCATTCTTCTTCGTCACTCCCGGTTATTCTCCACAAGGAAATTTTACCCTTGCTATCGTATTTAATTATCACATTCCAACCCTTTTTAGTTAGCCTGTCTCTCTCTGATTCCAACCAACCTAAGTCCATTTTAAAGAGCCACATGGTTATCTGATAACCATTATCCAGTTTACTTTCTTTCATTTTATTCTCCTTGTTTATTTCCGTGCATCCTACTGTCATTAATGGCTTACGCATTATTTAATCTCCCCAATGCTACCCAAATTAGTTCGGGCGTTAATCTTTTAAGGTTACCATCTTTGCACCTTTTAGCCATCCTGCTTACCTGTACCTTTAATTCGTATTCTATGCTCTCAATAGCACCTTTACCTAGTTGTATCCCCTCATGGCTGAACGCCTGCTTGATGTATTTTTTATTCATTATTTTCCTTTTCCATCTGGTTATCCATTATTTGTTCTTCACCGCAAACAACACAAGCATAGACACCTTTATAATTTTTAGTGATACCGTGTTCTTGATGTGTGACATTCCTAACTCTTTTAAATAAATGCGTCTCTGGGCTTTTGACCACTTCAAGTTGAAAGCCGCACTTTTTGAGTGTCTGGAAAGCATTAAAACAACTCTCTCTACAATGACTGCATTGACCTTTCAGCCTTTTAAACTTTCTGCCATAGTCATCATACTCAAAATCTCGTTCCATTTTTATTTCCTTTTTCCTATTTTCCTTTATCTCTTTTTCTTCATATTCTTCTTGCAATTTCTCAAAATATGTAGTCTCGGTTATATTTCCCATGTTAATCCTGTTTTCCTTTTTCTATTATACTACCTACTTTTAAAAAAGTTCCAAATTAATTTAATTCCCTTCTGCTTTTACTATAAGACTCTGTAAGTCATCCCAAGGTTTAAAAGGCATATATCCCGAATAAGTACCTCTATCACCTATGTAACTTCTTAATATTCTCAACATCTCAAGCATCTCCGGGGCTGATGCGATTAGGTTGGCGTTTGCCTTAGCCTCTCCATCATTAGCGTAAATGGTTGCTATTGTTCCTTCATTAGCGTCTATATCAAGCCCATATTCGCCTTTTACTGCTGTCCATTTTCCTTTTGTATGTTTCATTATTGTTTCCTTTTTTTTAATGGTATACCAAGCCAATTTTATCCGCCTCTATCATTGCCATATCATTCTCTGTGCAGTTAGTATACCCTGCTTGTTTAAGTTCATCCATTGAGTTAAATATCACTGCCTTTTTATCTGTATCTTTTATCATATCATCCTTTTTGCCACCAGTAGAAAAACAGAAAACAAAGTTTTCCGGTGCTGTAATATGTTTAAACAGTGGTACGCTTTTTGTATACCCGTAAAAAACTATATTAGGGTTACTACGTGCAATTTCTACCCACGTTTTTAAATACTTTAATGAGTAAAAATCTCCGCTACTATGTATCCTGACATATTCTACTTTCTTACTTTCAAGTTCATCCTGAATAAGGCTTTTGAATTCATCAAGATTTTTAGTTAATTCAAAATTGAAACTGTATTTATCCTGTACGTTTGGCATTAAATACCGCCCCTTATCCGCAAAGCAATATTCTTTACAATCATCAGCAAAAGGACAGGAACTAACAGCCGGTAAATTAAATTCATACAATCTTACCCCATTCATTTTACCAGTCTTTTTTATTTTCTGATTGGTATTGGTTAATAGGTTCATTATTTATTTTCCTTTTCTAAGTATTTACTTCTATCAGCATCTAACCACTTGAAAAATATTCTCTCAATAACAATAGAAGGCACTCTGTGTATATTTATCAATCGTGATTCATTGAAAGGGCTGTTCATTAACCCCTTTTTAAAGGGGGTCTGTATACTCCGCCACCATGCCAAAGCAACCATGCGGGGTTCTTTTATTGTTATAGTTCTTTCTTTTGTACTTACCATTTTATTTTCCTTTTATTGTTATACGCTGTAAAACTTGAATAGTTCCAAAGTTTTTTATTTTATTAATATGATACACCTATTGATTTCATTAATAAATCTATTTTATCCTGTACTTCACCTTGCTTTTCTTCTAATAAATATCTTTTATTTTCAAGCCTGTCATATTTATTATTGTATTTATTACCAAAGGAACTTTTAACTCCCATTATTGCCAATTCCGTTTCATGTTCTTCTAACCAAAAAATACTATTTTCTGTTTCTTCTATTTTTTTACATAGATTAGAAAACTTTAATTCAAGTTTATTTATTCTATTTAATGTGCCTTGTTTACTCATCTTAAACTCCGTGTTTGTTATTGTTTTCATACCCCGTAAATGCTCTAGAATTAATTAAGTTCCAAACTATTTTAAATTGTTTGGTGGGTGTAGTGGTGGGAGTGTCAAATAACCCTTATAAAATATGTTTTAAATACTATAGTAGTATTATATATAAAATAGTAAAGATATAGTAGTAGAATAGTATATAATATTAAGTAAATGTACCTGCTTGCATAAGTTATTAAGATATTATACACATATGGGGATAACTTGTGGATAAGTACCTACGTGCATACGATATATATATGTTTTTATTGTACTTACGTGCATAGGGTATACTTACGTGCATAGGATGTATACTTACGTACGTGCATACCTTTGATTACCTACGTGCATAGTACCTGCGTGCATAAAATTGAGTACCTACCTGCTTACTTGCGTGCATACTAATATATGTATTTATTTTTGGGCAAAAAAAAGGGCACCCGAAGGCGCCCGATTTCTTAATAGATGAGAACCGTTTTAGATTCTTTTATACTATAGTATTTTCCCCAAAGTTTATGATAAGATTTTGAATTCTTATCATTAACCTTAGAAAGTTTTAACCATATTCTATAAAGTTTAGTAGAATACATTTTTTTATCCTTTTAGGTTGTGGGACGGGGAAAAACCCCCGCCCCTTTTTTTGTTAACCACCATCACCGTATTCGATAAACCGAGCAATATCAAAAATATCATGTAAATTATATATTTTTGAACCTTTCTCATGGTCTAATCGATTACCGTGTGGTGTGCCAAGTCTACGATTGTTTTTTAATACCGTTCTAACGGTAAACCGTTGCTCCGGTTTAAACAATGCTATGACTTCCCATCTTAAATAATGATAATAACCTTGCTCTATCCATGTCTGGTAAGCACTGTATTTTTCATCATCCTTTTTAAATGGTTTTCTCATGTTTTACCTTTCAAGGTTATAGGGGCGCCCGAAAGCGCCCCCTTGTTTTTAACTAGAATAACCCCTGTTGTCACATCCACCACAAAAACCAACCTTTTGTTCAAAAACGGTGATTAATGGGGCTTTACACATGGTGCAAGCAGTATGAGAAACAGCAGGCAGAAGAGAAACTTTCTTCTTCTTTTTCTTTTTACCCTTTTGTTGTAGGTAACTGTCTGAACCATACGAGTAACCATAGACAGGTTGAGTTTGATAAACATAACGCCATTTATAGGTGTTATTAGAATACCAAACATTGTTATCCCATTGTCCTAGACTTTCATTGGAAATAAGGAATTGACCCTTATTATCCAAAAAGACAAGTTTAGAACTTCCAACCGATTCTTCAATTAGGTTAACTATTGCCATATTCCGGATAAATCCGTCCGGCAATTTCTTTAGAATCAATTCATTAAACATGGATGTATCGGAACGTTTATTGTCCTGTTTAACCATGTTTATAATTCCATTATGAATGAATCCTAGGTTTTCATTAACCTTGAATGGATGACAATTGTCAACATTGGTTTTACCGTGTGTCTTGATTCGAAAATGAATCGCTGACATTGGGTTACCATTCTTGACAACATTCTTCACGTATGAATTCCAAAAGTCGTTAAACTTGAAGAATCCCTTGAAGAAATGAAGTATTCCATCCTTGGTAAACATGAAGCCGGCGCCATCATCATTATTTACAAAGCAGGTTTTCAACCTGTCTTTTTTGATGTTTTCACCGTCTGGTTTAAGAATTGCTATACACATCTTGCTTACTCCCTTTGTCCGTATTGAACTTTAACGCTTTAACGTTCTCTGGGTTTTCCCGTGTCCATCTTTCAGTTACTACATCATAGACACCGTATAGAGAGCGCCCATCTTCGGGATGACTAAGGAAATAGCATAGATTTTCATAATCATTATAATTCTTTTCTAAAAAAGAAAGATAACTATTTAAACCTTTACCATTCTTAGCCACATCAAGAGACGTTTCTTTAGCCCATAAACAGAGTGAACGAACGAATTCAAGATTTTTACAGAAAGACATAAAATTTAATGTCCCCCGGAAAATTCTAAATTCTACCGTGTTTCTGTTTTGAAGGTTTATAGCTGTATCCCTTTGTGAGTGATAACGGGCTTCTTGATGATTCCTTGCTATTTTAACAAGGTTATTCCAAGTATCCGTATCCATCCAAGGGTTCGCCCATTCTTCAAGTCTAGATAGATGTCTCTGGCTAATGTCCAAGATAAATTTGAAGTTATCCGGATTATAGACAAAGGACACCATTTTAACAATATCCGAGACTTTCAATGCCTTCCTTGATACGTGTATGTGCATTCCACTATTATGAGCGTTATACCCGTAAAGGTTATTATCCTTTAGCTTTTGAACTAAAGTTTTGAATAACTCTTTACCGTATAACATCCAGTAATTCCAAGAGAACGGATGAGATACAATCTCAACAGCGCAAGTACAATCATTCTTCGAATAGAGTAATTGTTCCTTAGCTGTTTTACCTTTGCCAATGAGATGTACAAGAGATGCAATCAGTCTCCCCATATACGTGGGAGATTCATCACTGTTTCTATGTCTATCGGCTTCTATCTCTATTCCGGCGTGCCAAACATAACTTTGATTACCTTTTTCATTAACTCGGTAATCTCTATCAGTTAGCAATGGCGGAGTATTTAGCCTGTTCATTCTCACTCTATGAAATACCGGTTCCGGTTTATATCCATAACCTTGGATACTCGCGGAATGGGTAGCGCATTGTTCACAGATACCGTTATCTATGTTTAGAGAACGGCGCTCACAGTAGCTACAGATTTGTAATTCATCGTAACAATCATAACAAATCCCTACCCCGTTAAAGTTCTGGTAAATCTCGTTAGGTTCTCCACATTTAAAACAATCTGGTATAGCTACCGGAATGTTGAAGATGTCTGAGAGCGTTAATGCTCTAATTTTCTCTAAATAGTTTTTCATTTAAAGAATCTCCATTTTGTGTTAGTGATTAATTACTTTCAATTCCAGTTGTCCCCCCTTTCCGTATGTCGCTCAGTATATGGTTAACTGATAAGTCTATCTAATCGGGTTTGGCAATACTGCCCCTGCGAGAGTATCCTTGAATAATCGGATACCTTTACACTCGCCCATTGGATTCTATCTTCTGCCTTTGGTGTCTCGCCCCTAGACCAAATATTTCAGGGACAGAAGAAATAATATATGTATGTATATATCACGTTCTCAGGGGGTAAAGGTTCCCATCTATTTAAATTGATTTGACATGGCTGTTTATATGGGTGCCGTGTGTGTGCCTGCCATGGTGCCTGCCATGGTGCCTGCCATGGTGATGACTGCCTGCCTGCATGGATAGTTTCAACCTGCCTACCTGTCTCGAATCGAATAACTCAATACCCTTTCTTCAACCCCAAACCGGATTGACCCGGTACCCCATATATTTATAAGAGGAACGCGAATACTGATATAATTTTTTAAAATTTCTGGGGTTTTTGGATTACTATATCCTTTATGTTTGTCTATGTGTCTATTTCAGTCGTGATATAGTTTCCGCTCCGTAAACAAGGGTTTCCGTGGCAGTAACGAAGTTTCCAACCCGGAAACGGGGGTTTCGGGTATCAATAACCTATAAAGTAAAGTAAAGGAAACTAAAACAGGGGGGAAGCCACTTCATTACTTCATTATCTTCACTTTTCTCGACCAATAGTGAAATAGTGAAGTACACTTCGCCGCTACTATAAATATATCAGTGTATTTGAGTAGTTATTTAATTAACGACATACAGTGGGCTCTTTTGGAGAGCCCCTGTAGTCTATTGAGTTCGGGTACTATTTTATTGACATTGGCTTTTTTACATACTATTTTATATAACTAAGCTATATATAGATAAGTTATATATAGATTAGCTAATACTATTATACTATTTGATATAGCTTAGTTATATAACTAATCTTAATCTGACAACTACTATTTGATATAGCTTAGCAAATACTATTCTACTATTTGATATAGCTAAGCTAATACTATAGTATGCGCGGATTTTTATAAAAACAGGTTAAAACCTTTATTTACTGTTATCTTGTTTACTGAATGCTCTAAATTAGGATATGGCATATAGCGACACCTTAATTGGCAGGGCGATGAACGGCGAGTTCGATAATGAGAGTTCATTTACCAACAGTAATGAGATAAAAAGGCTGGCGGGAGAGATAGATATGATAGACATAATCAACCCCACATCTGCTGTATGCGGAAAGTTAATGGAAATAGTAGCGCGTGCAAAATGTCTGAAAGATTTTGAATTACTACCTGATGGTCACTTGTTGTATAACAAACCATCAAGAGCAGAGAGTCCGGAGGGAGATGGACAGGCGCGTGTGAAAACATAGTGTGGGAGTGGCTCTCTATGTATAAACGTACAGTTAAAGGTCAGGAATATGTATTATATGACAATGAAAAGGAATTTCGGAAGGCTAGACCGAAGTCAAAGGTACATGACAGTTGGCGTACGGCGAGGACAGGACAGTGGATTAAGACAGATGATGGTAAGATAACCAAGGTAATCAAGCGGGGCACCATTAAAAGCAACAAGCGGAGCTCTGATTACATCAGAACCCTGATTGGCATGGTGAATTGTGACCGTACCGTATCTTTAGGGGGTGAGCCTGTAAAGGATATCTGGCGGTTCGGGAAGATGGTTTGGAAAGAACAGGCATCAAATGGCAGGTTATCCATAAAAAAGCGTATATTTGCCAAGTATGTGGCATCCGGTTTAGAGCCGCTTGACGCATATATGAAGGCATTCCCCGATTGTGAAAGCAAAGACTATGCCCAGAAGCGGATTCGTATTTTATTTAAAAACAAAAAGGTAATGAACTTGATAGATAAAGAGATAGAAATCCTGTTAAGCGACACTGGTATTACAAAAACGTATTTACTGGAAGAGACCAAGGGGATTGTTGACAAGAATGATACCCGCGACTCAGACAAACTGAGAGCATTGGAGACCCTGATGAAGATATCCGGGTTACTCAGCAATGATAAAAAGACTGAATCTCTGGCACTGATTCAGGAATTCACCGGTTTTAGCCAAGAAAAGCTCAACGCTTTCAAGGCGGGGGTATTACCGGAGCATGGACAGGAAGAGTAGTATCATCATCCCCATCAGGTTCGCCACCAAGCTTGAACTGCATGAACTGATATGCGGAGCTGTATTCTGCCCTGCCTGCGATTCACAGCTTATGGGCAGGGATATAATGAATAAAATGCCTTTGGTTAATAATTCTAATAACTTGGAAGGCTGGATATGTGAATTATGTGACAGTGTATTCGATTTACAGGATAAAATGGTAGATATTGGCGAGTTTGACTTATATGACCAAGAGATTGCTGTAGCCTGATGCCGAATAAAACATTAAATCATTTCTTTCCACCTGCATCCACTGGTGTTCACAATAACATAGATAACCTTATTTTTCAGGCTGAAAAAGTATACAGGGGTTATCAAGATGGCGATGTTGTAGATTCGTTACTTAGTTTGTATGGTGGACTACAAGCTAAACCATCACCGGGAGCGTCTCCAGAATTATCTAAATTGCCTACTTATTCTCCGGGAGGTGATGATAATAAATTATTTAGAACATTGCTGAACCTTATTGGCAGACCGGCATTGATAGAAGGAGAATTGAAGTTTCCGTATCAAAGATTTACACTTCCGATTGGGGGGAAAACGGCTTTTACGGCTGAGCGTGGTTTGGGTTTGCACGGACAGGAATTCATACCGAATATAAATGAAAGAGATTTAAGATTCACGTTGTCCAGATATTTTTAATAAGGTTTAAATAATTAATAATTTTAATATAAACCCTTCACCGGAAGACATGAAAGAGCGTGATGACGTTCTCTTGGGTGCCTATAATAATTTGATTTACTTTGGCAGGGCATTCCTGCCGCGGGACTATATGAATAAATCAGAGAGTGCCCCCTTCCACTACGCAATGGCTGAAAAGATGATTGACACCAGACCCGGTGCTAGGATATGCAATATTATACCGCGGGGTCACGGTAAGTCAGTCATGGCAAAAGCCGCTATCATGCATAAGCTCTGCTTTGCTGGAGAGGGTGACCAGCATTTTGTTGCTTGGGTATCTGAAGAGCAGGGTCAGGCTATTGACCATTTAAAGTATATCCGCTCCCACTTTGAGAATAATAAGATGATTAAGTATTATTTTGGCAATATGGACGGCGGCAGTGCTGGAAAACGATGGACAGAAAAGGATTTGGTCACTCCGAAAGGAGACCGTGTGATAGCCAAGGGAACATCCCAGCGTTTAAGGGGTCGTGCGGAGGTGGATGTCCGGTATACGGGTATTGTGCTTGATGACTTTGAGTCTGAATTGAATACCAAGACCCCTGAGCGCAGGTCTGAAATCAAGAAATGGATTGTATCCACGGTATTTCCTGCACTTGAGGAGACTCCCGGCAATGAAGGCTGGATATGGCTTTCCGGTACTATTGTCCATTATGATTCTTTCTTGCAGATGGTCTATGACGGTTGGAAGAAAGCTAAGGAAGATAAAAGAAAATACCCTTGGGATGTGAACTTCTATCGCGCTATTGAAGATGGGGAGCCGTTATGGTCTTCACAGTTCTCCAAGAAAAAGCTTAATGCTAAGAAACGGGAGTTCATTGAAGCGGGTCTGGTCAATAAGTTTGCTCAGGAGTATATGAATGATGCCCGTGATATTACCAATGCGGCATTTAAGATAGACAGAATCCAGTATTATAATGGCAGATTCGAAAAGAGGAACAATATGCCCTTCATTATTGAAGGCGAAGACGCTATTCCTATTAATGTGTATATTGGTGTTGACCTAGCGGCAACTGCCACTGCAACATCTGACTTTCAGGTAATCTTGGTCATGGGTGTTGATTCCCACAAGAACCGCTATATTATTGATTACTTCAGGGAACGCATCCCTACTTTCGATGTCCCGGCAAAAATTATAGAGTATGCTAAGAAATACAGTCCCGTAAGGAGGGTAACTATAGAAACAGTAGCGGCTCAGGAGATGGTCAGGGATATGGTGACCCGTATGTCTGCCAATGAAAAGAGACTGATGCCCGGTTTGTTTAAGGGAGTCAAGCCCCCATCAAGGATGAAAAAGGAAGACAGGCTTGAAACAGCACTCGGTCAGATTGTAAACTCAAAGAAATTATACATTTACAGGCATATGACAGAGATTGTTGATGAATTCTTTGAACATCCAAAGCCCAGAAATGACGATTTACTGGACGGTTTGTATTATGCTGACTACTTCGCCAAAGCTCCTAAAACAGATAAAATGAGTGTGGATGATATTGAAAAGAAAGAGGAAAAACTGGATTACTATAAATTTAAAAAAGCTTACAATTGGGTAACTGGTGCGAAAATGTAGCCTAAGCCTATGTTTTCGTTGTATTTTTATTCACATTCTACGTATAATACGACTAATGCCTAGGTTTGGAAAAAGGTCAAAAGAGCGTCTCAAGGGTGTTAATGCCAAGCTGGTTAATGTTCTTAATGAACTCATTAAGATAATGGATGTTACTATTATTGAAGGAGTTAGGAGCAAAGAACGTCAGGCGGAACTCCTTGAAAAGGGAGCAACGAAGGTTAAATATTCAAGGCATATGGAAGGTAAGGCTGTAGATTTAGCACCATATCCTATTGATTGGGAAGATAGGGAAAGATTTCATTACATGGGGGGTATGGTCAGAGGTATTGGCAAACAGCTTGGTGTAAATATACGCTGGGGTGGCGATTGGGACTCTGATGGAGAAATTAAGGATAACAACTTTGATGACTTGGTTCACGTGGAGATTAGGGATTAATGGCTGGTGTTTCAACTGATACAGTTGGGTTAAGAGTAAAGCCGGGTAGTTTTGTTGTTAAAAGAGGTTCTTCGATATTAAATGAAAAATTATTGGATAAAATACTTGGTAAGAAGCCTAAAGGATATGCAGGTGGAGGAACGGTTCCTATCAACGCAACCCCCGAAGAAAGAATTGCAACACCGGAGGAAGTAGCTATGTATGGAATTGATTTTTTTAGAGCTATAAATAATTCTTCAGATAACGCCACTCACCCTGAGCGTATGGATGCACTGATTGCTCAATCAGAGCTTGCAGGCATGAAACCAATGTATGATGGTGGAGAAGTTGCCCCCGGCTATGAGAATGGTGGAAATGTTCCAAAGAGTATATTAAATATTCCTTTTTCTTTATTGGCTAATATATTAAATAAACCCGTACCCAGAACATCGACTGTTCTAAGTCCAGAAGAACAGATACTTATGGAATTGGAATCTGGTGCACATTTCCCTAAAACGGATGTCCCCAGCCCTGAAGAAGAAATCTTGAGTGAATTGATAAATGTTGCGAAACAAAAAGAAAAAGATAGACCAATTGCTAGTCCATTTAAAGGTTATGAGAATGGTGGCAGTATCCCGCCAAATGTCGCTAAGTATATTTCTCAAATGCAAGTGATGCCTGATATGGATATTAGGAGAAGTGAGCCATTATCTGACCTTAATCTTGGGCTAGAAAGATTAATGGAAGAACAAGAAGCAATACCTGATGTTTATGAGCAAATAAAATCTTATCCGGGTAAAAGAATATTTCAGGAAAAAAAAGGATATCCTGATGCCTATGAAACAATATCTGCTTTAAAGGGAGATAAAGCCGGTTTAGAATATTTATTAAAACAAATATTAGGTCAAAATCCAAAAAAGCAATATGCAGACAGACCTTGGAGTAGGGGTGGTGGAGAGCGTACTGGTTATCAAATAATGAGTCGCGGAAAAGCCTCTGAAATAGATAAAGAAACAGGTAGACAGTTAGAAAATTATATTTATGACCCAGAGACTGGTGAGATTAAAAAGAGTCGAAATGTCCTTACTGAAAGAATGATTAGTATTGACCCGGAAGATGTAGTTGGTTATCAACAAGGTGAGCAGGTTGTAGACCCTAATGACCCGTTGGGTATAAATGAAAGGCAGGCAATGGGCGCACAGGCTTATGCCGGTAGTACAATAGCAGGAGCAGGCGGTGGAATAAGTGTCGGAGATGTTGCTGAAGCAATAGAGGCTGACGAAATGCGGAACGTGAATCAAGTAATGGAAGCGTTAAAACTGCAAGGAATATACAATGAGCCTGAAAGAAGCGGATATTTTGAATTTCAAGGAGATGTTCCTCAATCTAAAGCAGACCAGATGAAAATGGCGTTTTCACTTTTAAGGGACATGGAAAATCAAAAAGCATTAAATCAATTATTGATGCAGACCGGCAGAATGGGCGGACAATTAAACCCAAGAGAGCAAGGATTATTTTTTAAACCTTAATAATGGCAAACATGGACAAAGACCCTAGGGCAGAATATAACCAAGAGCTATTTCGCGATTGGAGTGATGCCCGTACAGATTGGGATGAAGAAGCCCGTAGGGATATTGATTTCTATCTTGGCAACCATTTTACTTCAGATGAGTCAAATGAGTTGCAGTCCCGCAATCAGGCTGATGTTGCTATGGACAGGACTTCCGGTGCTGTTGAAAAATTTAAAGCTGTATTGACAGCAAGACCCCCTGCATTTACAATAACACCCAGAGAGGACTCTGATGTTAAAGTGGCAAGCGTGTGGCGAACTATTGTTGGCTATATCTGGCAGATATCTGATGGCGATTCCCAGATGAAGCAGGCTATCCACGATTATGCAATTACCGGTCTTGGTTATTTATATGCTTATGTTGACAGAGAATCTGATTTCGGGAAAGGTGATGTCAAGTTCACTTATCTAGACCCTTTTAGAGTATACGTATCTCCTTCGTCTCGGAACCGTTGGTGTGATGATGCTGACGGTATTATTATATCTACAATCTTGACAGGCGAACAAGTCGTTAACCTTTACCCGGAATTAGATGATATTGTAGACCCTGTTACTGGTGAAGTATCAGATGGTCTGCTCCGCAGTGTGTCTGAGCATTCAGAATACAATGGCGAAGATTATCCATCAGCCCAGAATAAGAATTCAATGACTGTCTTTACTCCTGCTGAAGTAAAGGATAAAGACAATATGCACGTTAAGAAGTACCAGATACTTGAAAGGTTCTATAAGGTAAAGGTTACTTTTTATCATGTCATTAATATTCAGGATGGCGAAGAAATGATTCTATCTGAAGAAGAATTCGCTAAATTTTCAGAAGAGAATGGTGAAGTATTAGAATCAGGATTTTTAGAAGTTGCTCAGGTCTACCAGACCAGAGTGAAAGTGTGTGCTTCAATAGGTGAGATAGTTCTTTATGAGGATATCCTTAATTCAGATATTTACCCTGTTGTTCCGCTTCCCAACGTATGGACTGGCACCCCTTATCCAAAGTCAGACGTATCCCGTGCCAGACCAATGCAGAGACTGCTGAACAAACTATGGTCTCTTGCTCTATCTCACGCTCAGGCATCAGCAGGTCTAAAGTTGCTGGTACCGCTTGGCAGTGTTGATGATATATCTCAGTTGGAACAGGATTGGGCTAACCCTAATGCTGTTATTGAAGTAGATTCATCTCAAGGCGAGCCACATTATCCACAACCGTCACCACTAGCTGGTGAATTCTACAAGTTAATACAGCAATGTGAGTTTTACATTGATTTTATATTCGGCTTGCCTGAGATGATGCACGGATTTGCAGATAAAGCTCCTGAGACAGTAAGGGGCACTGAAAGAATGGTAGCCTTGGGTAGCGAAAGACCCAAGTCAAAGCTGAGAGACATAGAGTTCTCTATTAACAGGCTTGGAAAAGTTGTTTATAATCTGGCTAAAGGTCATTACAGCTATAAGAAGATGTTCCGCCTTGCACAGCCTAATAACGACCAGACAGAAGCTATGGTCAATTTTTATACTGATGTATCCGGTGCTGTGGTTGACATCAAGAAAGAAAAATATAATATTGAACAGCACGATATAAGAATTGAACCCGGTTCTACAATGCCGACCAACAAATGGGCAGAGCTAAATGTTTATCTTGAAGCTTTCCAGTTGGGAATTGTAGACAGGTATGAGGTTCTCAAGAAGAACCCGGAAATTTTTGACAAGGAGGGCATTATGAGACGCACCGACGAGAAACAACAGATGCAGTCGCAGATACAAGCCCTTGAAGGTCAGTTAAAGAATTTGCAGGGAGACTTGCAAACAGCCCAAAGAGAATCCGTTCAGGATAGGAAACGAGTGGAAGTTGAGAAATTCAAATCACGACTTTCCGGAGTTAATTCCGATTCTAAAGCGGATAGAAGAGTACAACGTAATAAACTTGAAACAGAGGTGAAGCTCGAGGTAGAGAAATTAGCGAACCGAATCAACCGTGAGGCTGATAAGGCGACTGGTTCTGCTCCAAAAGCCTAGAGACATCTTAAAGGAGTCAAATATGGAATCGTTAGAACAAATTGAGGCTAGTGTCGAAGCTACAGCGCATGGAGATGAAAGTTCATTGGTGGATGATGTCATTGCAGAGCAATCTGGAGAACAGGTTGCAAATGTCCCCGAAGAGGCTCCGGCTTTAGTAGATGAGGCAGAGGTTCGTAAGTTTCAGTCAATGTATGACCGCTCACAAGCGGAATTGCAGGACTTGAAAAAGTATGAACCTTTGGTAAATCTTCTGGAGTCGAGACCTGATTTGGTACAGACATTGCAAGACGGCATTGCAAGTCCGCAGAGTGCACAGGAATCAGCTCCCGGTATAAGCAAAGACGAGTTCAACCCTTGGGATGCATTTACAGAAGATGGTTCTGCTTCCAGTCAATATGTTAAAAATCAAATAGCAAGCATGGCGAATGAAGTAGTATCCAAGAAAATGGCTCAACAGCAGGCTCAGATGCAGACAGAAATGCATTTGAACAATACAGTGGGTGAGCTCAGGAATACCTATAAAATGTCAGATACTGAGATTAAAGGTTTTCTGGAGTTCACTACACAGCCTAAAGAAGCCGTTGGAATGGGTAATCTTGTTAAATTGTATCGAGATGTCAGTGGGGTTGGTCAAACAAATACTGATACCGTAAGTGCGGTTAGAGCCGCACAAGAAGCACCTCGCACAGCAGGTGTCTTGCAGGGACAGCCCGTATCAAATAAATCGGAAAACGATAAAGTATGGGAATCCATTGCAGGTGCTACCCGCTCTACGAGGTTGCCTTAATTAATTAACAAATAAGTATGGAGGTTTACTATGGCAGTAAATCAAGGACAGTTAAAAGTAACAGACGTTGCTCAAACTGCATCTAATTCTCATGCTTCAACTCATGGAACTACGCCTGACAATCGTAGATTATACAATTTTGGTGAACGGGTAGCAGACCTTGCTCCTGAAGAATCCCCATTTTTCGTATATCTATCGAAAGTTAGTAAAGTTCCTACAGACGACCCTGTTTTTCGATTCTTAGAAGACAGAAGTAAAACCGATTGGACTGACAGAACTTTTCTGTTGGCATCAACTCCCGGCACTATTGTGGCTGGGACATCATACAGCTTTACAGTTGATTGTGATAATGTACAGGCTGGCGGTGACAGTTCTGGCGGCGCATCATGTGATTTCCTTGTAAAAGGAATGGTGTTTGCTATTAATACGCAGACAGGTGCAACCAATGCAGATATGTCTCAGGCAGTTGTTCGTATTGAAACTGCACCTGCCGATGCTGGTACAAGTACCACATTCACAGGTAAGGTTCTTTC
>VTLG01014076.1_pt1 | contig 24978 bp, 17 predicted proteins | sample 4694571 | NCBI WGS metagenome assembly VTLG01 (sample SAMN12604809, study PRJNA352737) | marine metagenome | biome: ENVO:00000447; feature: ENVO:00000209|ENVO:00000569|ENVO:01000036; material: ENVO:00002151; isolation source: viral sequences binned using virsorter ...
AAAATTGTAATTAAACTAGCATCATTAGCGTTATTTCTAAATATTGTACTTACACTACCACCTGAAATATATGGAGTACTTGAACCTGGTGCTATTGCAATATTTCCATCTACTCTTAATGGACCATTTACATGAAGCTTTGGAGTAGTAGCAGCACCACCAGCTGTTGGAGTTGCTGTCCCGATGCCGACTTCACCTGAACTTGAAACAGTCATTCTATGAGTATCATTTGTATAGAACTGCATACTTGCATTTTCTTTTTGAAGTATTTGTGCATCTCTATTAGCAATAACTGCTATACCAAATCCATCTGTACTTGTAGCTCCTGTAGTATCATTTGTAATCCCATTACTATCACTATGTATATGTAAACCAGCGTTCATGTCACCTGAACCATACTGAGGACTCATCGTCCCGATGCCAACTCTACCATCAAAACGACCACCACCAAACGAACCAGTTGAAGATGATGAACCACTTATTTTTGCATTAGCTGAAGTAAATTCTACTGTTGTACCTATAACAGCTACATTATTTGTTGTTAAAATGAATGCCGCAGTTTCAGATCCAGTATCCTTTATAACAAGACCCCCACTACCACCTTGCACATACATATAATTGTTTGATTGATGCCAAATCTTTCCAGCTCCACCACTACCACCTGGTGCAAGAGCTAAAGTACCACTTCCACTTATTTCACCATGTACTTGTAATTTTGTTGTTGGGCTCGCTGTCCCGATGCCGACATTTTGAGATCTTGTTATCCTCATACGTTCTACTAAAGAACCTGCCTCTGCAGCCGCAGAATGTGTCAACCAAACAAAGTCTTTTCCATAAGCTCCATCATCTGGTGCTGCGAATCTTGCTCTGGTTATTGGGTCCAAACCACTATGATTAAAATCTATAATACCATCACCACTAGCATCCGATATAACAAGAGTAGGACGAGTAGCATGTTGAATATGTAAACTACCTGTTGGACCCGTTGTCCCGATGCCGACACTGCCGTCATTAAAATAACTATCTCCATCACCTCTGATATATACAGTAGCAGTTCCAGCTTTCTTTAATATAAGAGCACCAGCACCAGCATATCCATCTAAAGCAACTGCTTCATTACCACCATCCGATTCCATAAGTGAAAAACTACTTCCACCAGCAACCTGTGGTTGTATTACAACTTTACCATGTCCGTCAATTCTACCAAACGAACCAGTTGAGTACGCACTACCACTAATTTTTTCCTGTGCTGCTGCAGTTCCTCTAAGTATTAAACTTCCTGATAAAACTGAAACACTACCCGTAATTTGATGTAAATTATCAGAACTTTGTCCTAATTTTGTAGATCCGCTAGATTCTATAAGTACTGAAGATGATACATATTGAGTAAAAACTTCATTAACTGTTAATCTTCCAGATACTAATGCACTTGAACCTGTTATCTGATCAAACTGTACACTTTCATTTCCAGAAGTTAGTGAACTACTAACCGAAGCTCTTGTTGCGAATGTACCACTTACTGCCGCTCCGTCTTTTGATATAAATGATGCGCTAGCAGCCGCTTTCCTTGCAAATGTTCCACTAACTGCTGCGCCAGCTTTATCCATAAACGATTGACTTGTTGCTGCCATTGTAGCAAATGTACCACTTACTGCCGCTCCGTCTTTTGATATAAATGATGCACTTGCTACAGCCCTACCAACTAAAGATCCAGTTGCTTGCATTAATGAATATACATCTGAACCACTTGCAAAAGAACCAGTTTGTGAATTTGTTACGAATGAGGAACTTATTGCAGCTCCTGCCTTGTCCATAAAAGATTGACTTGCTGCTGCCATTGTAGCAAAAGTTCCACTTACAGCAGACCCCGCCTTGTCCATAAACGATGCACTTAATGAAGCTTGAGATGTACTACCAAACGTACCTTCTACAACAGAAGCTTCCACTCTTCCGAATGAACCAGTTGAAGTATAAGATGCACTTATATGTCCACTAGCAGTTATATCTCCAGTTATACTCAAATCATCTGCGAATGAAATTACTCCACTTTCTCCAGATGCAGGTGAGGAAAAACTATCGGCATAAACTGTACCGCTAGCACTAATATTTGACCCCGTAATGTTGCCAGAAACATCTAATGAACCTGATACTGATAAGTTATATGCTCTCATTTATTTTATCCCGTTTATCATCTATAAATATCCTAAACACCAAATCTACTGCGTTGTGAATTAAATATTAATTTTATATGTCGTGTTGTTAATGGTGTATTCCAAATTGCTACTGTAGCAATTTTCCCTTCATGAAAATGTGAACCACCAGGTTTAGCCCCTATACCTATATTCTCATTATTATCATATGTTCCATTAGTTGATGGAGTTGCTGTTGCTACTAAATTACCATCCAAATATAAATTTTGAACACCACTAGTATTATCATATGTTCCTGCCATATGATACCATCTACTTGTTGAAAGTGCATGTCCTACATAAATCCCAGAATAATCACTAGAACCATACTGTAATTGAAATCCTGGATTACTACTACCATGAGATGCCATAAGTCTATACTGATATTCTTTTGAAATTAAATTTCCTTCTCCAGCTGCATCATCTGTAGTAAACCAACATGCAAGAGATACAGAAGTAGCAGCATCAAATGTATCAGTTCTAGCAATGGTACAATAATGATTACTACCATTAAAATCAAATCTACCATTAGCTTCATCTGCACTCCAATCAGTACTATTTTGTATAGTTGCATCATGATTAAATATAGTTAAATCACTCCAAGTAGCTCCACTTCCTATATAACTTATTCTATCACCTGCATCTAAACAAAGTATCATTTTATTTCTAACTCTAATTGGTAAGCTTGGTCCAATATTAACACCCATATCTATACTCCAAACCTATGTCGTTCTGTTCTAAAATTTTCACGAACCTGTGCATCTGTAAGAGCTCCATTTCTCCAAACTCTAGTTGGTCCCATTTTTCCTTCAAATTCATGAGGGTCTCCTGAAGCATAATTACCTATATAAACTGTTCCTTCTGTTAAAGGCCAAGTAGTATCATATGTAGTACCTCTTGGTGTAGTGCCGCCATCAGCAGTTGTCATTTCTTGAATTAATTCTCCATCTAAATATTGTTTTAAACTATTTTCTGATTGTCTACTTATTGCATAATAATGCCATTCGTTTATAGCTACTCCTTGAGCAACTAAATCAATAATAGCTGGATATGCACCATTACTACTACATTCTAATCGCCACTCGAAACCACCACCACTAGAATAAAATAAAAACATACCAAGACGATCTGCCTCAACACGATATATTTGAAAGCTAGTATTCCAACCATCACCATCTGGTGTAAAATCAGTAAAATATAACCATTGTTCTAATGCAAATGGACCAGTACCCCAAGTAAATGCATCACCATCTGGAACTGTTATATATTGACTTGAATCAAAACTAAAAACATTAGCTTCAGTTGTTCCTATATTTGCATTAGTTAAAGTTGCATCAGTATTACTATAAAAAGCCAAACTTTTTGCAGTTGTACCAGTACCTGGATAACAAATTTTATCTAAAGGATCAATAGCAAAAACTAATCCACCCGCTCCCATTCCATGAGTATTTATATGTGGTCCATAATGTTGTGCCATTGTTAACTACTCCCCGATACAGCAGTTTTTAATGAATTAAAATCATTACTACCACTTATTTGTGCTTGTAAATTATTTACTTCAGTTGTAAGTTCCTGTACTGCTTTAACTAAAATAGGAACAAGAACACTATATTTAACTGATTTTGTATCTTCTAGACCAACTACTGCAGAACCACTAGCTATATATTCTGCACTACCAGATACATGTTGTAAACGACATATATCAGAACCACTTACTGTATAAGCATCTTTTCCTGATTCTGTAATAAGAGGAGTACCTGCATGATTAGAACCACTAAAAGTTGTTTTATCTGGTAAATCATCATATTCTTTTTGAGAAATAACAATTCTAGTATCATGTTCACTAACCATACCAGGAAAAATTTCCTCAAATTCTTGTGCTACAAATCCAATCTGTTTTTGTGAATCACCTATCTTATTAAAATTTCTAACTTTTAATTCCATTACTTCATCAAGTTTAGATGAAGCATCTTCAATATTTTCTTTTATTCTTATATCAGAAGTACTACCATAATCATTATCTTTATTATGCCAATCACCATCTGATGCCATATATGCAACTCGAACCCAACTTGGATTTTGTAAATAATGTTCAAGATGTACTGGGGCAGTTGAATTATGAATCCAAGTAGCTATCGCTGCTACATCAGTACCTGTAAAATTATTTTCACATTGAACATTAATACCATCCTTAGAATCTGAATCTTGTTGAACCCTAAGACATATTTGATCTTCTGTACCATTATGAATATCTACCCTACCATTATTATTAGTATGTCCCATTATAATATTACCAACTCCAGAGGGACCAAGGAATAAATTATAGTCCGATCTTGCATCAATAACAGGTATTCCAGCCTGAGTATTTGCAGTAAATACAGATCCACTTAATTCATCTGTAACTGTTAATAATCTACCTAATGTTCCATCTACAGCAAAAACTGTTGAACCACTACCTTCTACAAGAAGAGAACCAGTTGCGTATGGATCATTTACAGTTCCTGATGAACTAACATGAAGTCCACCTACGGATACAACTGGATTAGATGTCCCGATGCCGACCTTGCCTGAACTACCTACCCATAAACTCTCTTGATTTCCAGCATTTCCTTGTACTTCTAAACTTGCTCTAAGATCATTATTATCACCATCAAGAATTTTTACATCAGCTGTAGCAGATGTGGCAGTACCCTCTCCCATTTGCACATGACCACCATCTACTATTTTAAAAACTGGATTAGCATAATCAGTATCATGTATTTCAAGTAAATTCTGACTATTACCCTCAATATGCAATACTGCATTAGGACTCGCAGTCCCGATGCCGACTTTGCCAGAAGCCTGAAAAGTAACCAATCTAGTACCATTGTATTTATTTAATACGAGAGTATCAACACTTCCGTCATCTCCAGCAGAAATATTAACACCGTGACCATCTGAAGAATGAGCATTATTAAATTGTGCAATAAAATTAGTTGTACTACCACTTACATAAAACCTCGTAGTACTTGGAGATGAATTTCCGATGCCAACATTACCAGATGCCTGAACACAAAATAAATTTGTATTACTCGAAGTACCAGTTACTCTAAATATATCAGTTGCAGTATCTGACCTATTTGCATTTTCATGAACTAATAAAATTTCTCTTGTGTTACCACTTGAATCACCATATATTTTTGCAGATGGATTTGAAGTATTTGCACTGGAATGATATGAAATAAGAGCAGGAGTATTTCCAGTTGATTCTAAAACATGCAGTCCAGCACTTGGACCATTTGTTCCAATGCCAACGTTTTGAGAACTATCAATTCGCATTGCTTCCTGAACACCACTACCATTATTCGTATAAAATAACAACAAACCGAGATCATTATCTGAAGATCCATCATGATGTCCAGACATTTGAGCATTTGTTACAGTTTCACCACCAGACCTTTCACCAGAAAATCGTAACACCCCTTCTCTACCAGTATCATTATCTTCATGTGATGTATTATGTAAATTCAAATAAGGTTGTGCACCCCACACATCTACAAGAGTACCTGGAGCCGTTGTCCCGATGCCGACTTCACCTGAACCTGAAATTGTCATTCGTTGAGTTAATGACGTACCACTTGCTTTTGTATAAAATGCAATTTCTGCATCATCTTTGTTTGATGTATCCGTTCCAGTGTGAAAAGCTACTCTTCCAACTTCAGTACCATTCCAATACTGTCTAATACCACCCATTCCAGAACCAGCACTTGAAAGATTTGCATCAGAAACTAACCATGCACTATTATCACTTGTATTTTTTAATTCAAGCATCCCTCTTGTAGCACCTGCTGCCAAAACAATACTTAATTTCTCTGCTGGATTATTTGTCCCGATGCCGAGATTGCCACCAGTTTTTATTCGTATGGATTCAGCACCTCCTGTCGAGAAAATTAAATCATCGGTGGCATTATAAATCGAAGGTAAATTTGAAGTACTATTATCTTTAAATTCAATCCCCGCAGAAGCATCACCAGATTCTAACCGAAGAACATTATTCAAAGTGGCGTGATAAATATGGGCTGATGCTGCTGGAGTCGCTGTCCCGATGCCGACATAGCCACCCTGTAATAATGTCATATTATAATTGCCAGAAGTATCATTAAACATAAGTTTATCACTTGCTCCACCATCAGCAGCGATAGTCCACATATTAGTTCCACCACCAGATTTATCCAAAAGTATACCAGCATTATGACCAGCTCCACCACCAGTAATACCTATATAAGTTGATGATGAACCACTTACTGTTAAATTCTCAGTTGGAACTGATGTCCCGATACCGACTTCGCCTGAACCTGAAATTGTCATTTGTTCTGTAAGAGAACCACCTATAGGTCTACCATGAAATGTTAATCTATTATAATTTCCATCTCCATTCATAACTGGAGCAATTGCTGCAGCTAAAGTTGAACCATCGCTATTTGCTTTTGCAAATCCTAAAACACCATAATAATTACCAGTAGTATAAGCTCCTGTATGTGATATAACAAAGGGAATATTATTCGCATCATTTGTAACACTTGAACCTTTAAGTGTATTTCTAATATGCAAAGAAGCTCGATATGTACTTGTGCCAATCCCAACTTTACCAAACGAACCAGTTGAAGATGCTGAGCCACTTATTGCATATCCAGTTCCCTCAGTTACAATAGCAGGACCTGTACTATTTTGTGTTACTTTTAAAGCAGTAGTACCAGTAGCAGAAGCATGATTATTAGTAATATTTACTAAATCACGAGTACCACCATGTGTTGATTCAGAATAAGCACGTAATGCACCTGTAGTTTGAAGTACATCAGCTTGAATATCTACACCATAAGCAGAAGTACCTTCATAATCAACAAATAAAGCTGAAGAATTCTGGTCTTGGTCAAGTTTTAATGCATAATCACCACTCGCTACTCCAGTAATACTTAATTTTGCTTCTGAGGGATCGTTATCACCCAGGCCTAAATTTCCATCATTATTAATTCTCATACGTTCTGTTGCTTCTGTACGAAAAGTCATATCATCTTCATCATTTATATATGCTATCATACCACGATATGCCGCATCTCCACTTGTACCATCACCAAATGCAAGAGTAGCATTACCATCTGTTGCTGAAATTATAGAAATACCTATATTACCACTAGTACCAGCAACAACAAGGTCATCATGTGAACTATCATAATTTGAGGGATTGTTAGTTCCGATGCCGACTTTGCCTGCAAAATGACCAGCACCAAAAGAACCTGTTGAATAAGCACTACCACTAATTTTTTCTTGAGCAGCTAAAGTTCCTCTTGTTATCAAACTTCCAGATAGAACTGAAACACTACCAGTAATTTGATGTAAATTATCAGAACTCTGTCCTAACTTTGTAGATCCACTCGATTCAATCAATACAGAAGAAGAAACATATTGTGTAAATACTTCATTTACAGTAAGTCTACCTGATATAAGTGCAGTAGAACCAGTTATTTGATTAAACTGAACGCTTTCGTTTCCTGAAGTAAGAGAACTACTTACTGAAGCTCTTGTTGCGAATGTACCACTAACTGCAGCTCCATCTTTTGATATAAAAGAAGCGCTTGCTACTGCTCTTCCAACTAAAGATCCAGTTGCTTGCATTAGTGCATAAACATCTGAACCAGAAGCAAATGATCCTGTTTGAGAATTTGTTACAAATGAAGAACTTATTGCGGCACCATCCTTAGCCATAAATGATGCACTAGCCACCGCTCTTCCAACTAATGAACCAGTCGCTTGCATTAATGCGTAAACATCTGAACCACTTGCAAAAGAACCACTTTGTACATTCGTTACAAAGGAAGCACTAACTGCCGCTCCATCTTTAGCCATAAACGAAGCACTAACTGCCGCTCCATCTTTAGCCATAAACGAAGCACTAACTGCAGCCCCATCTTTAGCCATAAACGAAGCACTAAGTGCTGCTCTCGGAGCTGAACCTAATGCAGAATTCCATACACCTGTTGTAACAGTTCCTACCGATGCCAAACTTGTAGCACTCGTAATAGTATTTTGTGCTACAGTTGCTACAGTTCCATATAAATTACCACCTGCCTTAATATGACCACTAGCAGTTATATCTCCAGTTATGTTTAAATTATCTGCAAATGAAATTGTACCACTTTCTCCAGATTTTGGTGAAGAAAAACTATCAGCATATACAGTACCACTTGCACTTATATCTCCTGAAGCAGTAATGTTTCCAGTAACAGATAATGGACCAGTTAATTCTTGACTTCCCGTAACTTTAAATGTACCACTAACTTCTGTAAACTCATTCCATTCTATATTTGTACCACTTGATGCAACTCTTAAATATCTACCAGCATTACTTGAATTTATTCCAGGTAAACCATTACCAACTGAAAAATGACCATTACCAGATACAGGTTCATCAAATGTAATATCTGAATGATTTTTTCCTGTACCTTTAATAATATTTGGTATAATAACATTATCATTCTCATCATATATTGTAACTGTTGGATACTGTTCACCTAAACTATGTGTTACTCTCCAATTTACCGCAGTAGTAGATTGACTATGAATATAAGTTTTACCATTAGATATACCCTGACCACCCAATCCTAACATTGCTGTACCAGCTACTTCCGAACCAAATGTTAATGTCATTTTATTCGTATTTGTAGCAGCAACAGTTGTAGGTATAACCATTTCATCATCTGTATCATATACAGTTACATTTGGATATTTACTACCTAAATTATGAGATATAGTCCAAGTAGTTGCAGCGGTATCTTGACCATGTACATATCTTGAACCTATTTGTCCTTGAAAAGAACCAGTAAAAGAACCTGTTATTCTTGTAGCGGTTACTGAACTATTGTTTAAAATTGCTGCAAAAGAAGCAGTTGAAGTAGCAGAACCACTTATGAAAACTCCTGTAGCAGTTCCATCTATGAAAGATGCACTAACTGCAGCTCGACTAGCAAATGTTCCACTAACTGCTGCCCCAGCTTTATCCATAAACGATTGACTTGTTGCTGCTATTGTAGCAAATGTTCCACTAACTGCTGCCCCAGCTTTATCCATAAATGAAGCACTTAATGCTGCTCCAGAAGGAATATCAATTCCTGTTAACGAACTTCCATCTCCACTAAAGTTTGTAGCTTCAACTTTTCCAAATGAACCAGTTGCAGTTGCAGAACCACTTATGTTTCCTCGACGAACTTCAAGTCCGTGATTCAGAATATTTTTACCAAATCTTGATAAAGAATCACCCATTAAATTTCACCTATGTTATTTCTAATATACTTGCAAAAACATCTATATCATCATTAGCAGAAGCTTGAGTCTCTAATTTATCTCCAGCACCTAAATTAATAGGTTTTTCAATTACTACTGTAGAATCAGCAGGTACATTTACTGTTTTTAACAGATACCGCCTTCTATCAAAATTAGCACTCCCACTAATTGCAATATCAATTGTAGCATCATTTGTACCATCAATATTACTCACATAAATTGCGTGAACCACACCAGTTGTACTTGATGGACAAGTATACATTGGTTGTAATGTGGTTGTTGAGCCTGTTGCTGCACTTTTAAATGTATTAGCCATTATTATCCTCCAAAAACTATACTCATTGCTGTTGCATGATCAATAACTGAATTTCCCTGTTCATAAACTCTTCCATCACCAGAAGTGTTTATACTTCCAGTAACTCCTACAACATAAGTAGTACTACCACTCATTTGTAAAGATCCAGTTATTGGTAAAGCTGTATTTGTAGTAAGAATAGATTGTACGGTAGCAGAACCATCATTTTTTTCAAAGTAAATCTTACCATCATTTGTGTTGATAGCAATTTCACCTAATTCTAAACTATCTGTATCAGGAACTTTGCCAGAAGCAGCGCTCCTTTTTAATTTTACAGTTTGTGCCATATGGCTTTATCTCCAACAATATATATTGTTACTATGTTATAGGGTATATACCCTTAAAAATCTTTTAGAAAGTTCCCCCATCAACTACTGACGAAACAGTTAGTGTTCCATTAGTACTGTATCCTACTATCCCGCTTGTCTCTGTAGTAGTTATACTGGATGTTAAATACCCAAATTGGTCATTACTTTCATTTTTAAATGCTACAAAGCTTCCAGCGCCAGCTGAACCAGTTGCTTCAACTGAACCACCTGCTGATACATATAATGAACCAGTTACCTGTAAACTTGCTTGCGCATCTACACGAGCTTGAAAATCTGCTAATCCTTCAACATCTAATGTAGAATCCATATCAACAGCGCCATCAAACTCAGATGTACCATCGAATCTTGTATATCCATCAAATTCTACATCAGGATCAGAAGTTGAACCGCCAGTTTGACTGAATAATACATCTCTATTAGTATCAATAGCAATTACATCTGTGCCATCTTCTTTTAGAGATATTCCAACTTTACCATCAACTGTTATAGCACCAGCACCTGTAGTTAAATCAGACGCTGCTCCACCTTGTAATGATAAAGCACCAGCAGAATCAATATCAACAGTTGCACCATCTAAATCTAAATTAGCAGCTGCATTTATATCAATATCGCCTGCGGTTGTTGTAAGATTAGAAGTAGCACCTGCATCAAGTGAAATAGCTCCACTCGAATCAACTGAAAATGTATCATTATCAACATCAACTGTTCCGTCAATATCTACTGTACCGTTAAACTCTGCAGTTCCATCAACCTGTAAATACCCATCAATTTCTACATCAGCATCACCACTTGAACCACCAGTTCTACTAAATAATACATCTTGATTAGTATCAATTGCCATTACTGCTGTACCACCTTCTTGTATAGTTACACCAGTAGCACCATCAATTATAACTGTACCATCAGAATCTATTTCGTTTTCAGCGGATGCACCAACTCTTATTCCAGCTCCACCAGCATCTGTACCTACTATAAATTTAGATGCTGAAACTGTTCCACTTGCACTTATATGTCCACTAGCAGTAATTGCTCCAGCTACAGTTAAGTAACCATCTACATCTGCGTTAGCACTTAACCATAAATTTGCATATCTTGTAGCTGTTGCACCTAAATCATTTCCACCATGTGCTGATGGTTGTATTGTACCCTTAGTTACAATTAATCCAGAACCACCAATATCTACATAGGTGTTGGCATCTACACCTTCTAATTTATCAAGTGATGTTAAATCAACATCATTAAAATCTACCGTAGAACCATCATCAGTAATATTTGCTGAAGATTCAATCCTACCATTACCTTGTGCTATTACTATTTTATTATCTGTTAAATCAGTAGTTGTATCTTGTAATGGAACTCTATATTCAGATCCAGATTGTCCAGCTACCCAATAATCATTTGTACCATCCCAAACAAAAGATCCAGTATTTGCTGTACTAATAATATCTCTTACGTGAATACCACCATATCTAACTGGACTTACAGCATTAACGTGAATAATATTATCGCCAATATCTAATTGACTACTCGAAACAAATGTAGTGACCCCATTTGCAGTAAAATTACCTGTTACTGTTAAATTATCATTGATCGTAGTTTCTGAAGTTGTATGTCCAATAGAAATTGCTACTCCACTATCGTCAGCACCTATCGTAATAGCAGTACCATCAATAGTAACTGCTCCACCCGCGTCTATATCTACCGTACTTGAAGGTGTTAATGAAAATGTAGTCATTCCTGTTTCTGAAACTGCCCCACTACCATTAAATTCCCAAGTTCCTGTATCATCACCAAATGATGCTCCAGTTGCTCCTTTAACACTTACCGTTGAAGCGGCCAAAATGTCTGTTGCGGCTGCTGAATCAAAATCGAGTGCCAATGCATTAATATCAACCTTTGTTGATGCAGCATTACCAATAGTAATAGTCTTTGCTACAGCCTCAGTACCAAGATTGACTGCATCAGTACCGTCAGAATCCAGAGTAAGACCACCAGCACCATCTATAACTAAAGCTCCCGCTGATGTACTCCAAGTAGCTGCTGCGGCTGATGTTAATGTCAAAGCCCCTGCTGTTGTCGCTAGACTTCCAGCGTCTGTTAAGGTTATATCACCCTCTAAAAATAAATCTTGCCACGCTTGTGAAGCTGAACCTAAGTCATATGTATCATCTGAATTTGGTATAAGATTTGAATCAATATCTGCTCCAAAACTAACAAAATCTGTATTTGCATCTCCAAAAGTTATATTTCCACCTATAGTTGCATCACCAGATACAGATAAGTATCCAAATGACCCAGTTGAAGTAGCAGAAGCACTTACATTACCTGCTATTTCACTAACAGATATATTAGCTCCTAAATCTAAAGTTGTATTACCACCAGTATTTAAAACTTTAAGAGCTTTAGCATCCGTTTCGTGGTATAACATATCGTTAAACGCAGAACCTCCTGTTACTCCACTTAAATCTGGGGTTGCATTACCTGTTATTATTCTTGCGATACTTAAACGATTCGTTCCATCAGTATTACCAACAACAAGACCACTTTTTAATACAGCATCTCCAATTGAAGCAACTGAACTTGTTACTACACCGATTTCACCATTATTTAAAGTTACACCATTTAACTCTGCTAATGTTCCCCGTCTAAGTTTTATAATTTGAGCCATTAATTATCTCCAAAGAATATTATATCTCAGTTATAAATATAATATTAATATATTTTAGTTAAAGCTATCACCTAAATCAATTACTCCTGCACTATCAGGAGTTGCAAAAGTTCCAAGACCTGCAATAGTGATAGAAGCGCTAGCTATAGCATTTCTAGCAGTTTGTTGTGCTACAGTCATTGCACCACTTACTATTAAAGAATCAGAACCACTCAATAAACTGTCCATGAATGTCTGCCCTTCTACCTTCAAAGATCCAGAAATTATTACTGAACCACTTATTTTTAAATCCGCTGAATCAGCAGTAGAATGATAAGATCCAGTCGACCTAAATGGACTATCACCCTCTATTGTTGATATAGAAGTATCTAAAGTTCTACCTACATACTGATATGCTGTTAGATATACATGAACAGAAGCAGTTGGTTCATTTTGATCGAACTGTACTACCCCCGTTTTGTAATCAAATGCATAATCATTAGTAGATACCTTATCACCTGAAGTTAAAGAACCTGTTTGTGCGCTGCCACTAACTGGATAAGATTTATATAATACTACATTATATCCAGGAGTATCATCCTCCGCAACAGCATTAGCAAGTGATGGTGCAGCATATTTATTTGATACAAAACCAGTTTGTTGATCGTCTTGAATAATCTGTGGAGTTACTCCAGAAGTACTCCCAGTTGGATTCATAAAAAACCAAACATCATTTTGTACATTTGAAGGTGTTAATTTATGCCTATACCAATATTTTAATATATTTTGTCCTTGACTGGAATATATTGAACCATTCTGAGAACTTCCGCTGAAAGGTATGGAACTTCCCGTTATTAAATTTTGTTGAGAAAAAACTTCACTAGCATTGATATCTAACGTACTGGTAAATGCTTCCTGAGCATCAGTTAAACTACCACTTGTAAATCGTCTACCGACTAATAATCTTATAGCTTTTTTTGTTGTACTAATTAATCCCATAATTCATCCCTATGAAGTTGTAGTTGTTATGCTTGTTATAGGAGAAGGATCCCCTTTATATCTAACTATCACATAAAACTCATTATCATTACTATCTAAATACATTCCATCTGCATTTCTTAATGGAATTGTATACTCAGTAGAACTTTTTGAACCACCAGTATTTCCATATAAATTAATTGCAGTAGAAAATGGATTTTTAAAATTATCTGCTGCCACACCCGTTTCTATCACGTTACTAGTTAAATCTGATGGATCATAAATTCTTGCAACACCCAAAGAAGCATTATTTCCACTACCATTACCAGAACTTTCAAATAATATAGCTACTGCTACACTATCTGCCGTAGTAGCATTCCAATTTACTAATGTTTCACCAACATCCACCGTCATTCCTGTTTTTGTTCCACTTGTTTGAAATCTTCGTATATAAAATTTATATGTTCCACTACTATGATAACTTGCTGGATACCAATATCTATAATCACCACCAGGATCTACCAAATATCCTGGTTTAACTTGTAACTCATATGTGCCTAATTGATTTAATTCATAAGTTGTAGTCCAAGCCGTTCCATTAAACGCCTGAACATTATCTGCTAATTTTATTCTATGACTTTCACCACTAAATTGTTCAGTTGTTCCTGCTAATGCTCCACCATCATATGCTTGTGCTCTACCATATATTGCCAAACTACCACTTGCTGCGGGTTGTCCAAATGTTCCAGCCGAATGATAAGAAATAGTTTGTGTATCTAATGTACTTTGAGCATTATTTCTATTTCTTGCTTTAGTAGCTACAGTAAATGTTGTATCAGCAACTCCTGTTTGATCTATACTATCAGAAGTACCACTATCGTAAGTAACTGAACCAGTTACTAATGCAATATCATTATAATATGGTACTGTTCCTGTTGATCTTGCAGTTGCTCCAGTACTATCGTAAACGGCTGTTCCAGTTTGTATTGTTCCACCACTTGTGGAAACTGTATCTCCACTTATTGAAACACTACCACCTGCTGTTCCAGTTCCAACTGAAGATGCAGCCATATCTACCAATGTAGTTGTTGCATAATATAATGGATTAAACAATCCAGTAATCTTAGTTGATACCTCATAAGTTCCATCAATTAAATATGGAACTCCACTTAAACTTCTAGAAGTTGCAGATAAATATCTAAGTGCAGTTCCCACATCCGCTAATGTATTAGTTCCAGCAGCTGAATCTATAGTTGAAGTGGGAGCCCAAAATCTATTTTTTGCAGTTCCACTCTGATATGTATAAACTGTTTGCGAACCAGTTATTATTCCAACTTGTAAACCATGAAACCTATAATATCCACTTGCCGAAACAGAACCAAAATCATTAACTAAACTTGCATTAGAACCACTATATCGTCTTGTCAAAGAGCCTGTCATAGTAGTTCCACCAATATCTACAAATTTACCATCTTGATATGCAGCAGGTATAACTGCTGGTTGTGATGTATTAATTTTTGCTATTGTTAATCCATCTGATGTTCCAAAAGCACTTGTTGTTAAATCTAAACTAGATTGAGTTGTAAAAGTATTTGATGCTTCTGTTGGTGTTGATACACTTCCCGTATCACTAAATGATTGTGTTACTATTAATCTAGCTTTAAACTCTGTTGCTCCACCACTTGTCAATCCACCCAAACCAAATAATTCACTATCTCCTGATGAACTAACAATACTTGATCCCCCTGAATTTGAATCAAAATCTATATAATGAGATGGTCCATTTTGGTAATAAGTCGTTATCCCACTAAAAGCTGTTCCACCAACCTTCCAAAAATCCTTAAAATTTAAATAATTAAGTGTTGCATTACTTAATGAACTATAATTTTGTGGTAAATATCCATTTATACTATCTGTACCACCTAAACTATTTTCATTAGTATCTATACTTGCATATGTTTTTGTATTAGGTGCAGCATCTGCAACATCTAAAGAATGACTCAATACACCAGCTACAAATCTAAGAATTTCAGATACATGTGTTGTATTATCAAAGTTATTAAAATAAGAACCTTCTAAACTTGATTGCCATGCATTAGAAGTTGGATATCCATTAGTAATATTATTTGTTGTTATAGTTGTAGAACTTGTAGGTGCACTTGTAGCAGTTATTGAACCAGAAACAAGCAAACTACCAGTAACTTGATGTAAATTATCAGACTTTAATCTAAATTTTATATTAGAATCTGTCTCACCATCTATTCTAAATATAATTGTACTATCACTACCATCGTTATTAATGTCCGCAGACATTGTAAGATGAGTATTTTTAGTATTAAGATCACCTACAGGTATCCAACTAGTTCCATCAAATGTTTTTAATAATGAATCTGTAGCATCAAAATATAACAAACCCTTATCACTTGTTCCTAATCCTTGTGGATCAGCAGAAGCAGATGGTAACATTACTCCTGCAGTACCACCCATTAAAATTGTCAAAGAAGCATTTGAATGGGCTGTTGCAGATCCACTTTCTGAACCTATAACCACTTGATTACTTATAAGTGATTGGGATGAACCCGAAAGTATAAATGAACCGCTAAACTTAGGATTTAATTGTTTGCTGTCTATAAGTGCCATATTGTTCTAATTCTTCCTTTTTGGTCTGGTGATACAAAATCATTGCCCTTGAAATATTCTTTTTGTGTTTTATTGCTTTTGGTTTTTTCATTTTCTCAATTGCTTCCAAACTAACTTTTCTATCTAATTGAGCACAAGACTTACAAACTGAATTATTACCAACCGCTCTATCAAAATTATCCTTTCTTGTATAATATATCATCCTTCTACAATCAGGACACTTTCTATTTTTTCTATCTTTCCAATGACGTTTTCTCATACTAATAAATATTAAATTTTAGTAAAAGAAAAGAGGTATTCACTAAATAATTTCTTTGATTTTATCATCTAATGGGTCTGGCAAATTATTTACATCAAAGTATCCCCAATCAATGTGTTCATGATCTAATCTAGGTATGAATTTTCTTCTTCCTCTCAAAACAAATAAATAAAATAATCCACCATTATCTTTATCATATGTTTTTGCCAATTCAGGAATACCATTTAATACTATTTGTGTTTCTTCTGTAAATTCTCTAAGTGATCCTTCTAATGGATTTTCTCCAACCATAATATGACCTTTAGGTACATGCCAAACCCCAGAATTTGCACCTAAACATAACAATGGTTCTTCATAACAATAATATAAAACACCACCACTATCTTTAGTATCATTAAATCCTTCATTTAATAAATCTTTTAATTTAATCATTATAATTTCTTAACCCATCTTAATACATCAGATAATCGTAAATTATTTCTCAGTAAAACGTCAGTTTCTTCTGAACCTTTGTATTTACTTTTTATTGCATCTTCTAATGTCTTTATCATAGTTTTTTTCATTTTTGAAGTAATTTTTATTTTCTTATGTTTACCCCAACCATCAACACTATCGGCATTTCCACTACCAACGGATACAAAACCAGGTAATCCATACCGAGGTTTAAACTGGTATTCTATAGTGGTAGCTCCACCTCTTGATTCTTTTTCATATACAAAATCAATAATAAGACCTGTACTTGTTGTTTTATAAGCATCACCAACTTTTATATCTGCATCAGATAATTCTAATAATAAATCCATTAATTTAAGCATCAAATTTCCCCCAAGCTAATATCTCATCATCAGCTTCTAAATCATATCCTATACTACCAGTATTAACTAATAGAACAAGACTTGTTCCTTCTTGTTTAATTGTTAATGCATCATGTTCCATATACTGACCATTAATAAAAAATATAAAATCATCTTCACTAGTTGCTGTCATTCTAGCAGGTGATGTATACATTTCCCAATGAGAAGCAGTCATAGCAGTAAAACTTGCTGTACTTGGTATTGTAATGCTTGATGTTTTTTTAACATAGTTTTTTCTTAAATAAGCATCTCTTTCTTGTACATATTTCCTACTGGTAGCCGCACCAGCTTCACTTGCAGTAGCTGGCAATCCTAATACTTCTCCATCTCCACTAAAAGTTAAATTAGCAGCTGACCCCATTGTAGAAGTTAATAAACCAGATATTGTCTTATTTGTTAGAGTTTCAGCAGTTGAAGAACCTACTATTGGAATTGTTGAACCTGATAAATTATCAATTGTCCATCTATCTTTTGCTTCATCCCAAAGTAATCTTGCTGGAGCTGCACCACTCCTACCAATATCCAATCCACCAGAAGCGGCTGCTTTAGCAATCGAACCACTATAATTTAAATTAAGAATTGGATCTTCAATAGCAACTGTATCTACATTAGTGAAAGATTGACTTCCCTCAATAATTAAATCACCATAAATTCTAACAGATCCACCACCAGTTAATTCTATAGCAGGATTACTACCAGAATCCATAATAATATTATTATGTAATTCTACATATCCTACACTTAAAGTTTTTCCACTTCCTAAATCTAAACTTCCTGTTCCTATTACACTTGGTGAAGCTTTAGTCCACTCTACTTCATATAATCCAGTTGCTGAACTTGTTGCAGATGTTGATGCAAGTACAACACTTCCTGTACTTGCTGCTCCCGCTTGTCTTGTTAAATCAATTAAAGGCATTATGGTCTCTCCTGTTGAAACTTAATCTCTACTCTATCTCCATCAATTAATGTAATACCCAATCCTCTACCATTACTGGCATATGGTGTTTTAATTCTTACATTATCAAAATCACCAGTTGAATAAAAATCACTACCATCACTTACACTTTGATCTGTATTAGACATTAAATCTACTCCATTAATTTTTACTTCTATAGTGCCATTCTTCATTTTATATCCATGTAATGTAGGTGAAAATTGTTGAGTACTACTAACTTCTGTATATGATAATCCACTAAATATTTGAGATTCATATTGATATCTCTTATTTCCTTGGTCTAAATTCATTACTTCATTTTTATATTGTGCTTCCCCAGCAACATTATTCATAATATAATTCATAGAATTGCTACCACTATCTTTAAACTCAAATTTATCACCACTAAATCTGGATTCTGATACTGGAGCCATATAAGTTCTTGTAGAACCTTTATATCCCCATAAATTTCTAATACCCATTATGATAACTCCTGTTGAAATGAAATTATAATATCATCAGTTGATTTTATAGACAATCCATAAACAACACCATCTGTTACTACTTGAGTTTTAATATTCACTCTTTTTTGATCTTCATCAATATACCAATCTGAAGTGCCAGATAAACTACCAGTAGTTGTTTGATCTGTTTGAGAATTAATCAAATCAATTCCATTAAATTTAACTACAAAAGTTCCATTTTTTCCTCTCATGCTACTGTCAAATGTAGGTCTATATTGTGAACCCGTAGAAGAAGTAGATCCAGACATACTACCACTAAAATATTGAACCTTTCTAAAATAAGCTTTATCTGCAAACCCTAAACTCAATACTGATTTATTATCTCCACTCGAAGATGGTTCACCACTACTTCTCATAATATACATTGTTTCACCACCATATGTATTTGTAAACTCTAAATCTTCTATAGCATTTCCAACCTGTCCTGCAATACCTCTAATAAAATCGGATGCACCCCCAAGTCCCTCTCTTGGTCTAGATTTCTGTTGTGAATATCTAACTGTTTGTGCTTTTGTATCTGGAGCAAAAACTGAAGATGCCCATCCACCACTCTCATCTATAACTTTAAGAGTTTTTGGTGAAAAATATTTATTTGTTGTACTATAATTATTAAAAGACTTTGGAACTAAATATCCTCTAAAAGAAAAACTAAAATTTGTTTTAATCATCCTTTCTGTTTCAGCCATTTCAGTAGCATCATCAAATGAATCTATAGCAACTCTAAATTTAAACTTACCTGGTTCTCCCCAATATGAACCTTCACTCCAATTAATAGTTTCAACAATTTTATTCATTTGTTCTATGTATGATGTCCATATAATACACTCATAAGTTAAAGTCATATAATCTGGCATTGCGACTGTATAAAATTCTTGTGATGGTTTCTTTCCTTGCAAAACAGAAAATTTATCATATCTATTCTCTTGAGTATACTTTCTTTCAAAAGTATAAGACAATTGTGGATCCTCTGCATTCATCTTATCAACTGCAATAGTATCATCTTTTGCAAGACTTGTTCGTCTAAATGCAATAAGTGGAGTTATAAGTTGTTTTTTAGAATCCCTTATATGCCCATCTCTTTGAATTGTCTTCCACCGTTCTGGATTTGCATACATAATAGGAACTTTTACAACTTCACCATTTTCAACTACTGTTGGTTTTATTACGTCTGAAAAATAATACATAATTGCAGCATCTATATCCATTAAACCAACTGATATATCCTTTACCTTATCATCACGGCGAGAAATTATATTCCCCCTATCACCTCTTATATCTGCTCTAAGGGCTCCTACTAATTTTCTTTGTGATCTTGGTAGTGGTTTTAATCTTGCCATTATATACTTCTTATTTGTTCAATATTTAAAGCACTTTTTCTAATTAAATGTGCATTACATATGACAGCCCAATTTTGATCAAATTGGCCACCAATTAATTGATTTTCACCTATACTATTAATCTCCCAATGAGCATAATTCCAATCAACTACATCTCCAATTTCAACAACAAGGCTAATATCAATTAATGATTGTCTTAAAAATCTAAAAATTCCACTTTGTCTATAATCTGGTCCGAATTCATCTGTATTAAAATCAACATCATCTGCTTCAATTAAACATGCTATTTGAATACCAGGTTTATATATCTTACCTGCTGATGACTCTCCATACATATTGACCTTTGTATCCTGTACAGAAATTTTATATACAACTACTTTTTGATTTACAATACCATCCTTAGATGCGTCTAAATCTCCAAGTAATTCTCTGTTAAATTTTTCAAAAGTATTTATATCTCTTTGTGATAAAAATCTTCCAGCCATAATTTATTATCCTATGTAAATGGGCATAGGAACTTTCCTAAGTTTATCTTGTAAGTGTTGTGATTCTTCTTGATCAGCTTCCAACAATGCCCGTCTACTTGTTTGTTCTAATATTTCTCTTAATTGAGTTATTAGTGTTTCTTTTTCAGTAGTTGCTTCAGATCTAAGTGTTTCTCCATCTAAAGTTTGTTCTCCCCCTGGTATCGGTATTGAAGCATACTTACTTCTTATAATTCCAAGTAATTCTTTAGATAAAGAAAACCCATATTTTCGTATCCATTGTCTACCTGTATGATTAATATGTTGAAATTCCATATTATCAAATGGTACATTAGAAAAATCTGATACTACTGAAGTAGCAGAACCACTATATTCTGTTTTTAAAGGATTATCCCTATCACTTCTATCTACATAATGAAAATGTAATTTATAACTATCTGTAGGTTTAGGAAATATCCTTAACTGATTATTTCTCATTTCAAATGAATATGCGGATTTTCTAACTTGATCATTAAATTCTATTGCCTGTACTCTTAATATATCTGCATATACTGGCATCATCATAAATTGAATTGCGGGTGAATAATCTCCCCATCCAAATTGATCTAACAAATTAATATTTCCGCCACCTGTACCTGCATATGGATCAAAATATCTTTGAACTGCAGGAGTTCCTTCGTAAAATAATCTTTTGACTTCAATTGCACCACTTCCTGTAGTATCTGTAAACAAACTATCTAAATTATATGTTTGACTACCACTATTAATCTGGATTGAGCCAGTTTTATAACTAACTAAACCACCAACTCCTGCTTCCGATCCATACTCTTCTGATAATCTTATATTTCTCCCCAATGTTGGAGTAATATTCTTATGTGTAAAGCTAGATCCAGTAGATTGACCCCTTAAAGTCAATAAATTATCTTTAATATTAAATTGATTAATTTGCGAAGAATACTCTGTTATCGCTTCTTCCAAACACGCATAAAATGAACCAGATTGCATCTCAACATCCATAATTGGATATCCAAGTTTTCTTGCTGCCCAGTTTGCAAAATTATCAGTTTCACTTTGGAATTCTGTATCGCTATCATAAAATCCATAAGGTGTTTGACCTGTTGCAAATGAGCTACTTCCAGCCCATATAGGTTCTTTTGCCATAGAACTTCTCCATTTTAAATAAATAGACTAACTCATATATAAATATAAGCGCACAAAAAAAGGGTGGAAAACTTCCACCCTTTTTCTATACCTAATTACTATATAAACTACGATTAGACGTAATTTACATCAGCAACGATAACTTTACCGTAGAATTCAGGTCTGACGATCTTCTTAGCGTATCTCGTCATAACACCTTTTCTTGGTGTAAAGTTAGTTGGATCATATACCAACGGAGTCATTATTAGAGGTACATAAGGTGCATATACTGCGCCTGTTTCAAGGAAGTTACTTCCTCTAAAACCAGCAAGAATTACATTTTCCTTCATGTATGGGTTCTTGTAAACAGTAAATCGGTTGTTTAACATACCAACTTTCTGTACACCCATTGCATAGGATGCTGCTGCTGCATCACCATCTGATGTGGAAGCATATCCAGGAATAGATTCTATAATTGTTGCGGTTTCAGGAGACACTACCATAAAATTAGCGCCGCCCCTTAATGTCTTCTGATGAATTGCGTTACTCACGCTTTGGATTTTATTACCCAAAGTCTGGAACCATTCGCCCTTTGTATAAGCGTTTGAGTTGCCAGATGATTCTGCAAACAATTTGGTTGAGCTATTAAACTCATATCCAGGTCTTGCAGACCAACGTTCAACCTTAGCGTCAGCATTAGCGATTAACATATCAAGGATTTCTAGATCGATTTCCATCGAAATATATTCACTCAACATTGCTGTTAATTCGGCTTCTGCGTCAACACTATGATAAGCGTTAAGGTCTTGAGCAAGCTCAGGAGTCCAAACTGCTTTCAATTTACGAGTCTTCGCAACAATTGCGACAGACCGCATTTGAATATCAATCTCTGGTATACCAGCATCTGTTTCAGGCGGACCTGAACCACCATCTGCCTCAAAATCACCACGAGTTGTATCTGTTGGCTGACGATGATAATGTACATCAAGGTTTCCACCTGACATATCATCATTAGTCATAGGATCAACGATAAATGTGATTTGAGAATCTGGGCTTGCTGCCGTACCTGATACTGCTGTATAAGCAGGATACCAAGTAGTTAAATTAGCATCACCACTACCAGAAGGCTCGAAAGCCCTTACACCTTCCATATCGGGACGTGTAAGTTCTGATTTAGCAACAACAACTTTCCTCAAAGTGCTTAAAGAAGCACTCAAGTCTGGTTCGAAATCAACATCCGACCAGACAATTGAGGAAGAACTATAAGTTGCTCCAGATTTGGTTTGATTATTTGCTGTATATCCAAATTTGCCAGCGCCGTACAGACCACCACTTGCATCGCCAGAACTCGAGGTATTACCATGAATATCTGCGCCTACACTATGTGCTGCTGTTTGTGCTGTGCCATATTTGAAATCCAAGTAAAAAATCAGACCACTTGGAAGGTTCATTGGCTGAACGGATACGAAATCCTGTGCAGCTAATTCACCAAAGATTCTGCGAACCAAAGGAAGTGCAACACCACTCCATTCTTCTAAATTAGAAGAAGTACCAGTTTTTGATGCTTCATCAATTAACTGACGAGCCTGGTTTTCAAGTAGTACTGCCATACCATGAGTTTGAGTTTCGCTACCCATACCATCTAATAGACCTGTTGGCTCCCACTTACCTACCAACTTACGAGTTTGATCGAGTAGTTGACGATGTGGGTTATATCCATCCATGATTTTTTCAATCGCTGAAAGTTTTTCTTTAGCCATGATCTTTCTCCTTAAAAAAGAGTTTTATTAAATAATATTTGCCAACTTCTTAAACCTGTCCTTCAAATCAGATCCTTCAGAAATTACTTTCTTGGATTTGGTTGAGGCAACTGGTTTGGAAGCTGATCCCTTACTTTCCGTAATTTCACGAGCGGTACTACGTTTACCAAAAGCTTCTGCCAAAGTTGCATAAACAAGTTTGACTTCTCTTAGTGTGCGTGCCCTATCAAACTGCTCGATGACTTTTACTTTTTTATCTTCTGTCATAGCATGTGCTCTAAACAGTTTATTTGTAAAAAGTAATTTTGCATTAAGCAAATTGACTTCGTTTAATTTGGATCGTAAGTATTGAACCACCTTGCGATGTTCACCTAGTTCATTTTGAAGTTCTTCTACTTCATCTACACTTTCTTCAGCTTCATCTTCTTCGGAAAGTGCTCTGAGGATTTCCTCGAGGTCAATGTCTTCATTAGCAGGATTGCCGTCCTTTTGAACGTTATCCTGTAAATCATCAACAACTTCCTCTTCACCCTCTTCACCCTCGGCTGCGTCGCCGGAATCTGCAGGTTCTTCTGAACCCTGACCAACATCAGACGAATCTGATGCTTCACCAGAAGGTTCTTTATTATCTGCATCTCCAACATCGGAAGAATCAATATCTGAATCAGAATCGGCACCAGCATCAGTCAAATCATCAACAACTTCGTCGTCGGAATTTTCTGCGCCAGCTTCCTGTTCTTCTAATTCATCTGCTTCGGTTTCGAGCTCACGAAGAATTGCTTCAAGGTCGAGGTCTTCCTCTTCCATTTCTGCTTCTTCTTCACCAGCTTCTTCACCTGCTTCTTCTTCTTCATCCTGTTCAGAAACAACGGGAGCATATTGAACGCCATTGATTTCAATCACGCCTTCTTCTTCCATTTCTTCTTCTTCAGGTGCTTCCTCTTCAGGAGCTTCTTCTTCGGGAGCTTCTTCTTCTTCTTCTTCAGCAAATTCACCTTCTTCAGGTTCAACTGCTGGTTCATCCACACCATAATCGTGTGATAGACCAGAATCTTCTTCGGCTTCCTCTTCTTCAGCTTCATCTTCAGGAGCTTCATCGTCTTGTTCTTCGATTTCACTCTGAATTTTCTGAGAGAGCATTGATTTTAGTTTGGGTGTAAAAGCTTCTTCAAGAGCTAGTTTAGCATTGGCAAGTGCGGTTTCACGTACTGCTTTTGCATCTGCAATAGC